>OGDE01001715.1_pt1 | contig 12676 bp, 10 predicted proteins | sample 1570321 | NCBI WGS metagenome assembly OGDE01 (sample SAMEA2581976, study PRJEB24529) | metagenome | biome: Human gut stool | place: China | collected 2011 | reverse complement strand
TCAGGCCGTACTCTGCAGAATACTGGGTGATGAACATACGCAGACCGATCTGGATGGTCTTGAGCTCGGTCTTGGTCAGGTAGATCAGGGGTCCGAGGAAGTCGTTCCACGTGTTGACGAAGGTAAAGATGACCAGCGTCGATACAGCGGGCAGAGAAAGCGGCAGCATGATGCGGGCATAGATGCCGTACTCGGACAGACCGTCGATACGGGCAGCCTCGCACAGCTCGGTGGGAACGCCCTCATAGAACTGCTTCATCATGAAAACACCGAAGGCGCTGAACGCCTGCAGGAAGATGATGGCCAGATGGGTGTTGTTCAGGTGCCAGGAGCGCATCATCATGAACTGGGGCACCATGTAAGCCTGCCAAGGCACCGCGATGGTCGCGATGTAGCCCAGGAACAGCACGTTCTTGCCCTTGAAGTTCAGCTTGGCGAACGCATAGGCGGCGAAGGAGGAGGTCAGGACCTGTAAGATCGTGACGATGATGGTCAGGAACGCGGTGTTCTTAACGAAGGTCAGCAGGGGGATCTTCGTCCAGATGTCCACATAGTTCTGCGGGCGCGGGTTCGAGGGGATCCACTCAATGGGGAACGTAAAGACGTCCTTGTTCAGCTTGAAGGATGCGGAGAGCATCCACAGGAACGGGATGAGCATCAGGGCGGCCACGACGATGAGCAGTGCGTAGATCAGCACGCGGCTGACAACATGCTGCGCCTTCATGGAGCCTGTCTTTTTCTTAACTGCGGTAGTAGCCATGTGTGTTTCCTCCTTCCCTTAGTCGTTGCTGGACGAGCCCTTGAACTGGATGATGGTGACAAACAGCACCAGCACAAACAGCACCATGGACACGGCACTTGCGTAGCCGTACTTCGGCGTGTTGACGAAGGCTACGTTGTAGATGTAGTAAACAAGGGTCATGGTCGCATTGCCGGGGCCGCCCTGGGTGATCATGTACATCTGGTCATACACCTTGAAGGAGGCGATGGTCAGCATGATGATAACGAAGAAGGTGGTGGGCTTCAGCTGCGGCAGGGTTACATTCCAGAAGATCTGCCACTTGCTGGCACCGTCCAGCTCGGCAGCCTCCTCCAGCTCGGGGTTGGTGCCCTGCAGACCGGCCAGGTAGATGACCATGTAATAGCCCATGTTCTTCCAGACGCTGAACAGGATGACCGTGAGCATAGCGGTGTCCTTACCGGCGGCCCACTTGGGCAGGTTCTCCACGCCAAGGGTTGCGAGGATCTGGTTGACCGGGCCCATGGAGGGGCTGAAGATCATGTTCCAGACCGCAGCAACGGCGACCAGAGAAGCAACGTAGGGGAAGAACGAAACGGTACGGAAGAAGTTGCGGAACTTGACCTTCTGGTTCAGCAGCATGGCCAGACCAAGGCTGCACGCCAGCGTCAGCGGCACCGTGCCGATGGCGTAGACCAGCGTATTGACAAAAGCAGCCTTGAAAGTTTTGTCGCTCAACAGGGCAACAAAGTTGCTGATGCCGGTGAACTCAACGGGATGGACACCATCCCAGTTGCAGAACGAAAGCCCGATAGCGAAGATCATGGGCACCAGCGTAAAGATGCAGAAGCCGATGAAGTTCGGTGCAATGAAGCTGTAGGCTACCAGACTGTCGCGGAGAGATTTGCTCATGCCGCGCTTCGGTTTTGCCTGCACAGCCTGCGTGGTTTCAGCCATGGGTCATACCTCCTCGGTGTTTTGGCAATAAGTAAGGGGCAGGCGCGCCCGCCCGCCCCTTTTGGAAGGAAAAGGAAAACTTATGAAAAAGAAGTCAGGGAATCGTTTGGGAATCAGCCGAGGATAGCCTGGACCTGCTCGTTCATGTTGGCGATGCCCTCGTCAACCGTCTCGCTCTCGGTCATGATGGCGTCATGCTCGGTGTTCAGGATGGTCTCGATCTCGGAAGCCTTGTCAGACAGAGGCATTTCAAGGTAAACAGCAGTGGTCTTCAAAGCCTCCTTAGAATTTTCATCATTGGGGAAACCGTCGGTAGAAGCGATAATCTCGCTGGTCTTATCGCTGGAAACTGCGGGGAAGTTGCCAGTAGCTGCCAGTGCCTCGGCGGCTTCTTCGGAAGCGCACCAATTCAGGAAGTCAGCAGCAGCTTCTTTCTTTGTAGAGTTGGCGTTGATAGCCAAGCTGGTCACAGTGCCCAGAGTGGAGCCGGCAGGTGCGCCGTCCGGATGAGGATACTTGACGATGCCGAAGTTGACGGGCTGGACGCCGTTGGCAGAAGCCTCAGCATTATACTTCTGCATAGTAGCCAAGAACCAGGAGCCCATGTTGCACATGGCTGCCTGACCGTTCTCAAAGGCACCGGAGTAATGCAGGCCGGAGGTCTTTTGCTCGCCGTAGTTGGGAACAACTCCATCCTGCTGTTCTTTCAGAATCATTTCGTAGTAAGGCTTCAGGAAGTCGTAGTTGCCATCGATGATGGTATTCTTGCCGTCCAGAATGCCGAACAAGGAAACGGTGGAGCGCCATGTATGATAGATGTTGCCATAAACACCTGTTTTCTCACTTACCTCGCGAATCTTGGCATCCCACTGTTCCATGGTCATATCATTGGTAGGATACTCGATGTTATTGGCATCAAAGATATCCTTATTGTAGTAGACAACCCAGAAAGAAGAGATAAACGGGACAGCGTAATAGTTACCGTCATCCGCAGTCAGCTGCTCGATAATGCCGTTGAACTTAGATGCATCAACATCCAGCGTAGTGTTCAGTGGCTCCAGAACGCCCAAATTGATAAGGTTTGCATAACCGGGGATATCCTTGATAGAAACGATATCCAACTCGCCATTGGCACCGGCCAGCTGGGTAGCCAGCTGCGTCATATAATCGGTGGAGCCAAGGTCAACCATGTCAAATTTGACATTGGGATGGCTAGCTGTGTAAGTATCAGCCAGTGCGCTCCACTGGGAAGTCGAGTCCTTATCCCACAGTGCCCAAGTCAGGGTGACAGCCTCGTCGCCGGAGCCGGTGCTCTCGGCAGTGGCCTCGGTGGAAGAAGCGGTGCTCTCCGCGGTGGAAGCGGTAGAGTCGCCGGAACCGCCGCAGGCGGCCAGGCTCAGGGCCATGGCACCTGCCAGACCGAGAGCAGCAATTCTCTGCATTTTACGCATAATGTTTCTCCTCCTAATAAGAAAACATTTTTTCGGGATCCAGGCTTGTCCCCTCATGGGGGCCGGTCCCTTTCGTTGCCATTATAATACATCATCTTCCCGTCGAAATGGATGGTTTTTTTGGGGTTCGGTTTGCAAATTTTACGGCAGTTCCCCAATCGCGGCAGAAAAACCTGTACTTTTTTAAGAAACCTGCAATATTTATCTTTCCCTACAGTTCTCCCTGTCTGTGCATGCGTCGTTTTGTCTGTTTTGTACATTTTTGCGCTTGACACGCCTATTATAATAAGGTATCTTTTTATAAACGGCGGTGTGTTTTCTTCCCCGCTTTCCTGCATGATTTGCATTTTTATTTACATATTTACATAGAGGAGCCTTCATGGACAAGCTGAAATTCCGCCGCAGCGGCATCCAGGCACGGGTGCTGGCGCTTACGATGTTTTTTACGCTGGGCGCATCCCTGGTCATCGCCGCCAGCAATATGCACCAGATGACCGCCGAGTGGGAGCGCACGACGATCCTGAATGCCGAGTATGCCCTGCAGACCGCGGCATCGGCCATCCGCCGGGATGTGGATGAGATCGACGACCTGGCCGGCTGGTGCGCCTACAACCCCGGCATGCGCACCTACCTGCTGACCGGCGACACCGCCAGCAACCAGGCGCTGTCGATGTACCCGACATTGACCGCCAAGTTCAACTCGATGCGCACGATGGCCTACATCCAGCGCTTTCTGCTCATCAACGCCTCAGGGCGGCAGATGATGTTCGGCACGGCGGCCACCAATGCCGTGACCCTGACGCCGGATATACTGCAGCGCATTCCCGGTTACGATTCGCCCAATACCGGATGGGACTGCATTCTCCGCGACCCGCTGGCCCTGAACTCCCAGGCTGCCAACACGATCCCCGTCACCCACACCCTGACCCTGCCAGGCACAGACCGCACAGCCCATGTCTGTATCTTTGTCTCCCCTTCCCTGATCCTTTCCCCGCTGCGCAGCTTCACCCTGGCCGACGGCGGACAGCTGTATTGGGAAATGGGCGAAAACCTCTACACGATCAACGGCAGCCTGCTGTCCGCGCTGAACGGCTCCATCGCCGACTTTGACGATGCCGTCCCGCTGGACAGCAACACGCTCGACCCAAACACCGAGGTCTACACACGCGGGTCCGGCAGCAGCGCACAGCTTGTTGTGCGGTATCCCATCGGCATCCATGAGCTGTACCTGATCGAGGTGCTGCCCAACGGCCCCACACAGCGGCAGATCACCTTCGTGTCGGTGCCGCTCCTCATCAGCCTGACAGCCATCCTGCTGCTGGGCTGCTCACTGGCGTTCCTGCTGCACCGGATGATCGCCCACCCGATCTCGGCGCTGCAGAGCCGCATTGAAAAAATCAGCGGCGGTGATTTCTCTGCCGACCCGGATATTGAGTGGGACAACGAGCTGGGCGACATCGGCCGCGGCATCAACAGCATGTCGGCCGGCGTCACTGCGCTGATGGAGCACCGCCTCGAGGACGAGAAGCAGAAGCAGGACCTCGAATACCGGATGCTGCAAAACCAGATCAACCCGCACTTCATTTATAATACGCTCAACAGCATCAAGTGGATGGCGACCATCCAGCACGCCCCCGGCATTGCCGAGATGGTCATGGCGCTGTCCCGTCTGCTCAAGAGCATCTCCAAGAGCAACGAGCGCCTTGTGCCGCTGTATGAGGAGTTCGCCCTGCTGAACGACTATTTCACGATCCAGCAGTACCGCTACGGCGGCACGATCACGCTGGACGTCAGCTATATCGAGGATGAGTCGCTGAACCACAGCTGCCTGATCCCGCGGTTCACTTTGCAGCCCCTCGTCGAGAACGCGATCTTCCACGGCATTGAGCCGAAGGGCAGTGCCGGGGAGGTCACACTGCGGGTCGAGCGCGACACCGCGAACGGCGATGTGCTCATCCACCTGACGGACGACGGCGTCGGCATGACGCCGGAGCAGGCCGCAAAGGCCCTGCAGGAGCCCGGCCCCGAGGAAGCCGCCGCCAAATACCGCCATGTGGGCATGTGGAATGTCCACAAGCGGCTGCAATACAGCTTTGGCGAGGCCTACGGCCTGAGCATTGAGAGTGAGCCCGACATCGGCACAACGGTAACAATCCGTCTGCCGGGCCCGGACAGCCAAAAATAAAGGGGGTTTTCTTGTGACCGGAGTCTTGCTTGTAGACGATGAGCCGCTGGTCCTGATCGGTATGCAGGGCATGCTGAACTGGGCCGCGCTGGGCTATGAGGTCGTCGGCACCGCCCGCAACGGTGCCGAGGCGCTCAGGGCCGTTCAGGAGAAGCAGCCGGACATCGTGGTTTCCGACATCCGTATGCCGGTCATGGACGGCTTTGCGCTTGCGGAGGCCTGCCATAAGGACGGCTCCGCCCTGCCGGCCTTCATCATGCTGACGAGCTATGAGGAGTTCGACTATGTCAAACGCAGCATGCGTCTGGGCGTTGTGGACTACCTTGTCAAGATCGATCTGACCGCCGACAGCCTGACCGCAGCGCTGGAGCACGCCCGCGCCACTGCCGAAAAAGAAAAAAGCTGCGGATGCCATCCCCTGCCCCGGTCAGCCTCGACACCTTCCGGGACCGGCTGTTTCTGCAGCTGTACGGCGGGCTGTTCACGGATCGCGCCGTGTTTGACCGGCAGTGTGCCGAGCTGGGCGTTGCCTTCAAAGCGCCGCGGCATATTGTGGCGGTGGGCAGCCTGCAAACGCCCGACCTGCCCACAAGCCAGCTTGTGACGCTGAGCACCGGCGTGACCCGCATGGCCGCCGAAACGCTGCCCAAGTACCGCCCCTGCCGCGTGACCGCCATGGATCTGCGGCATTTCTCGGTGCTGCTGCCGCTGGAAGCGGACGAGGACCCCGAGGCTGTACTGGCTCCGATCCTGAAAACCGCCGGGCAGATTTTGTACAACTATTTCAGCACTGCCATTTACTGGGCGGTGGGCCGCCCGGTAAACGACATTTTAAAGATCAGCGAGAGCCAGCACGACGCCTTTGCCGCGCTGCCGCTGCTGCATGAGGGCGAGCCGGTGGCCTTCTACCATGAAAGCCCCAACACCCAGCTGGATCACCGTGCGCAGGTCGTCGGCCAGGTGCAGCAGTACATCCGCGATCATCTGTCCGAGCGGCTGACGCTGAACGATGTAGCTGCCGTCTTTAATTTCAGCCCGAACTACTTGAGCCAGCTTTTTGCACAAAACAGCGAGAGCGGTTTTGTGGAGTTTGTCACTGCCACCCGCATCACCGCTGCGAAGGAACTGATGGCCTCCACCGACCTGAAGGTCTACGAGATCAGCGACAAGGTCGGCTTTGACAGCGCTTTCTATTTCAGTAAGGTGTTCAAAAAGCTCGAGGGTGTCAGCCCCCGGGAGTACATGCAGAGAATGAAGGTATCGTATGTTGACGCAAAAGATGAAGCAACCGTTTAAGACCGCACAGCCGGTCCTGTTCCCGCCGCTGGCGGACCGCGCCGCGTGGGAGAGCCTGCCCGGCGCCGCCCGCTGGACCGCTGCCGGGCAGGCCGCGCTGGCGGACGCCCAAACCGCGCCGCAGCTGCCGCTCTCGCTGTGGCTGCAATTCACCCGCAGCGGGGACCGCGCCAAGTGGGAGCACGCCTACTTTGCCCGCCGCCGCACGCTCTGCGCGCTGGCCATGGCCGAGGCCGTGACGAACCGCGGCACCTATCTGCCCGCGCTGGCCGACCTGGCCTGGCGCATCTGTGAGGAGAGCGCCTGGCAGCTGCCCGCCCACAACAGCTATATCCGCGACACGCCGCAGCTGCCGCTGCCCGACGTGACCCGGCCCATTGTAGACCTGTTCGCCGCCGAGACCGGCGCACTGATCGCCACCGTCTGCGGCCTGCTGGGCGAGGCGCTCGACGCCTACGCCCCCGGGCTGGCCGCGCGGCTCAGGGGCGAGGTCGAGCGCCGCGTGCTGACGCCCTACCGCACCGCGCACTTCTGGTGGATGGGCAACGGCGACGAGCCGATGTGCAACTGGACACCTTGGTGTACCCAGAACGTACTGCTGGCCGCCGCCCAGTGCGCCCCTGCCGAGGATCTGCCCGCCTATGTGCAGCAGGCCGCCTACAGCATCGACTGCTTTTTGAAGGACTACGGTGACGACGGCTGCTGCAGCGAGGGCGCACAGTATTACCGCCACGCCGCGCTGACGATGTTCAACGCGCTGGACCTGCTGTGCAAAATGGCCCCCGGCGTCTTTGACGACGTCTGGGCCGAGCCGAAGATCCGGAACATGGCCGAGTACATCGTCAACATGCACATTGCCGGGCCGTATTACCTGAACTTTGCCGACTGCAGCCCGCTGGCCGGGGCCCGCGGCGTGCGGGAGTACCTGTTCGGCAAACGGGTGGGCAGCCTGCCGCTGATGACGCTGGCCGCCCGCGACTGGGCCGCCGTACTGGCCGCGGACCCCGACCCGGACCGTCTGCACCACCCCGACGACAGCGAGGGCATCAACCTGTTCTACCACATCCAGGCCGCAATGGCCGAGCGCGAGGTCACCGACTTTGCCAAAACCGCCGCCCCCGCCGCTCCGCACGATGTCTGGTATCCCAGCGTCGGCATTCTCGTCAGCCGCCGCGGTGCCTATGCACTGGGCGGCAAGGCCGGCAGCAACGCCGACAGCCACAACCACAACGATGTGGGCAGCGTGACGCTCTACAGGGACGGCAGACCGCTGCTGATCGACGTCGGCGTGGAGACCTACAGCAAAAAGACGTTCAGCCCCCAGCGGTATGAGATCTGGACGATGCAGTCCGGCTGGCACAACCTGCCCCAGTTCGACCCGGACGGTGCCAAATACGACCAGCAGCCCGGCGCCGCGTTTGCCGCCGCAGACGTCACTGTGACCGACACGCTGGACGGCCTTGCGATGGATCTTGCCCCCGCCTACGGCAGTGTGCCGGGGCTGGGCCGTTACCGCCGCAGCGTACATCTGACCGATACCGGCCTGACCTTGCGCGATGAGACCGACTACCCGGGCACCGTGGCCCTGACGCTGATGAGCGTCGAGAAGCCCGTCATAAGCGGTGCGTGTGTGCACCTGGGCACCTTGGCAGAGGTTAAAACAGACGGCGCTGCGAAAATTCTTGTTGAGTCTGTACCCATTACAGATGCCCGCCTGCGTCAGGCTTGGCCCGATACCCTGTACCGCACACGGGTATATTTCTGCGGTACGTTAAGCGTGGAGGTATGGTAATGGTGCTGGCTTTGCAGGGCGGCATGGCCGTAGGAAAAACCACCGCGGCTCGTTATGTTGCCGCGCACGATCCTGCGGTGGCCGTATTTTTTGAGGACAACTCCCCGGCCCTCTCCACTTTGCAGGGGCGCGGGTTAGACAAACACAGATTTGCCGACTACTGCGAAATTCAGCGGGCATTTATCCAACAGGAAATTGACCGCTACGACCGCGCAGCTGCCTGCTCCTGTGCGCTCATAGATTTAGGCCCGCAGGAAATCGAGTTTTACACCCTGTTTTATCCTGCCAGCATTGGGAAGGATTGGCCTGTCAGGCAAGCACTTGCGGCGGAACTTGCCGCGTTGCGCCGCTGCCGCATAGACCGCACTCTGTTTTTACAGGCATCCGTATCCGTCTTACAACAACGCAAAGAGGGCGACACCACACGCGACCGTGGATTTTTTGACCACACCGTACAACACCTGTTGCCTGCCAAGGAGCGTTGGTTTGCAGCGCAATCCCGCGTGGATTTTTTGCCAACCGACAATCTTACGCAAGCCGAAACTGCTGCCGCAGTGCTGACGTGGGTACAGCGGTACCAAAAGGAGACTTTATAAATGGAACTTTTGAAACTGAAAATGCTGGACACCGACGGCATGACGCTGCTGACGGCCCCCGCCGCCGGGCAGGTCAGCCTTGTTTACATGAACGCCTACAAGCCCGGTGACCGTGTCTCGCTGGAGATCGGCACGCCCGGCCAGTATGTGGTCATCCAGTTTGAGGACACAATGGCCCCGGCCCTCGTCTACGTCGTCAAGCGCGAGATCAACTTCCACATCCCGTTCGGTGAGCAGGCCATCACCTACAGCCCCAAGAGCTTTGCCGGTGCCTGCCACATCATCCGCGCCCGCTTTGCCACCCCGGAGGAGATCGCCGCGCGCCGCAACCTGGCCTACAACCCCTATGACGAGCACGGCGACACCGGCTTCTTCCCCCATGCCCATGCCAACGTTGAGACCCGCGGCGAGGCTGTCTTTGCGGCCCGCAACGCCATCGACGGCGTTTACGAGAACGACGCCCACGGCATCTGGCCCTACCAGAGCTGGGGCATCAACCGCGACCCCAACGCCGCACTCACGCTGGACTTTGGCCGCCCGGTCACCATCGACGAGCTGCGCCTGACCCTGCGCGCCGACTTCCCGCATGACGCCTGGTGGACCCAGGCCACCGTGGAATTTGACGACGGCAGCCGCGAGGTGCTGGAGCTGAAGAAGTCCGCCGCCCCGCAGTGCTTTGCCATCGCCCCGCGCACGGTCAAGAGCCTGAAGCTGTTTGAGCTCATCAAGGCCGAGGATCCATCCCCCTTCCCTGCCCTGACCCAGATCGAAGCCTTTGGCACCGAGGTGAAGTAAGATGAGCATCTACAATGCCCTTTATGGGCGGGACGGCCATGGCGTAGGCCCAAACGAGCCGGAGAAAAAAGGCTTTGCACGCTTTTGCCAGATGGTCGGCCGCGACCTCGGCCAGCTGCTGGGCACGAACCTGATGGTCTGCGTGCTCTGCCTGCCTGCCGCACTGGGGGTCTCGCTGGGCGTGACCCTGCTCTCCCTGCCGCTGACGGTGGTGTGCAGTGCGGTCACCGGTCTGCTGACCGGCCCTGCCATGGTGCTGCTGGCAGACTGCGCTCTGCGCAGCTTGCAGAACGACCCCTCCCAGTGGCTGCCCCGGGCAAAGCAGACCCTAGCCGCCCATTGGAAAGCCGCCTGCGGCTTTGGCTGCATTGGCACGCTGGTGCTGGGGCTGCTGTGCTTTGTATCGGCCTTTGTGTTTGAAGCCGCCGCGCAGCAGGGGTATTACCCCGGGCTTGCCATTCTCGTTTTTCTGGCGCTGGATTTTCTGGTGCTGGCGGTTCTGGCTACGCTTTGCGCTGCCGTTCTGCCGCTGCAACTGCCCGCCCCGGACAGCTTGCTGCGCCGGGCGGGCAGGCTGCTGGCTGTCGCCCCGGCGCGCTGCGTCCTGGCAGGCGTTCTCATGCTGGCGGGCATCGGCGGCATGATCTTGCTGTTCCCGGTCAGCGTGTTCTGGGCGGTGCTGTTCGGCTTCTGGCTGCCGGGGCTGGCAGCGATGCAGACCCTGTTCCCGGTTTTGCGGCAGGAATACGGCGTAGAGGTGCGCAGCATCCCGCGCCCGGCAGCGCCGGATAAGCCCCTGACCGCACAGGAGCAGAAAAAGCGCTCCCGCGCCAACTGGTGGTATTACAACTGGGGCATCGTGGCGGTGGCGGCAATGGTCATTGTGGGCGTAGCGTATGTGGCGCACGGCCTGCTGACTACCGTAGACCCGGACTACACCGTGGCGGTAGTCACGGCGGAGGCCCTGCCGGACGAGGCCGTGCAGCGCCTGCAGACTGCGCTGGCAGACTATGCGGAGGACGCCAACGGCGACGGGACTGTGGTGGTGCAGGTGAACAACTACACATGGAGCGCCGATGCCGCCCTGACCGACATGAACGGTCAGATGGCCGGTGCCACCCAGATGAACACCGACCTTGCCAACGGCGAGAGCAAAATCTGGATCTTGGATGACCCGGAGGGCTTCGAACAGGCCTATGGGGCACTGAGCGAAAAGCTGGGCGCGGAATGGCAGACAAAGCTTATCCCGTGGCGCAGCCAGCCCGCCCTTTCCGGGCTGGAACTGGGCAGCTACAACACTGCCGCCGATGGCAGCCAGACTGTTGATATCCAGAGCCGCTTTGCCGGGTACAGCGTGGCAGTGTTTGATGCTTCAGATGCGTTGTGGCAGGCGCTCAATTCGTAAACAGAAACGACCGTCCGTTCTCTTTTTGTTTATGTGGTATTCTATACACAGAAAAATAGACGGAGGCATACCGCCATGAATCCCCATACCACGCTGAATCTTGCCAAGATTGCTCTGTGCGCGGTGGAAACCGTACTGAGGAATACTTCGCCCGATGCAGAGGACTATCCCCCAGCCAGTTGAATAAAATAACAACGCTGCAAGTGCTTATCGTCAGGCTGTTACAGATGCAGCAGCATAAAACGGACATCTCTTCAATAAAAAAGTCAAGTAGACTTCAATTTGAGCCAAATAGTAAGACTTCTTATGCTTTACCGTCATAAATTTTTCAAAATCATCTTGACGCACCTTGCGAAACATGATATTCTCTGTCACAAATCTCACTGATTTTGTGGATTGGTTTGAAACCATCCACAAGATGTGGTCGTGTTCATTTTGAACACAGCCACAGAAAGTGGTTGGTTATCACCGTGAGACCCACCACTTCCGTGAGGAAAAGTCCACGAAGAATTTACCGCCCCGCAACACACCCGATTCATTTTGCCGCCGATTCACCCGACAAAATCATCGCTGCGCTGCGTGGGCGGTATTTTTCTTTTTCACAAATAAAATCTTATGTAGTTGTTCAATCTTCCAAAATTTGTTTTTGGAGAAAGATGAGCAGTATATTTTTAATTATCGAAATTCAAAAAGTGAGCAAGCGGTTTGCGAAGAAATGAAGCGCTTCCCAAGACTTGATACTTTATTTAATGTTATGACAGGAGCAAAACCATACCAAGTAGGAAAAGGGATACCTCCGCAGACTAAAGAAATTGTGAAAGCAAAACCTTTTACGGGATTTGAAAAAATCGATGATACATGGAAGCCATATATGAGAGGAAGGTTTGTTGAGCGATATTTCAACTCATGGAATAGCTATGGAGAGTATATAAAATATGGGGAATGGTTAGCTGAACCTCGCTCGGAAGAAGTTTTTATGGGAGAAAAGTTATTTATTCGTCAAACCGGAGATAGTTTAATAGCTACTTACGACAAGGGAAATGTCAGCAATAATACGTTACATTCAATATATCCGTTAGATACAAATGAATCAGTTAGCTTATATTATTTGTTAGGAGTTATAAACTCAAAACTTTTGAATTGGTACTATAAAATCGTTAATTATCTCGAAGTTGGAAAACCAATGGCAGAAGTTAAGGGGATATATATTCGCAAATTACCTGTTGCGACTGCGGATATTGTGATTATGGAGAGTGTGGAAGTTTATGTAAAAGAGTTAATGGAGTTATGTTCAAGGCGATATTTGACAAAACAAGAATTTATAACATTTATTATAAATGCTTATGAACCTCGAAAAATATCTGAACAGTTGGATCATTTTTATGATAATTCATTTAAGGATTTTTGCGTTGAATTAAAAAAGCAAAAAGTAAAATTAACAGCTTTTCAACAAATGGAGT
>OGDE01001713.1_pt1 | contig 12710 bp, 8 predicted proteins | sample 1570321 | NCBI WGS metagenome assembly OGDE01 (sample SAMEA2581976, study PRJEB24529) | metagenome | biome: Human gut stool | place: China | collected 2011 | reverse complement strand
GCGCAGGCATGGGTATGCTGGACGGTATGCTGACCCTGCTGCCCGCTGCAAAGGTGGGCTTCATCGGCCTGTACCGCGACGAGGAGACCCTGCAGCCTGTGGAGTACTTCTGCAAGCTGCCGCAGGATATCGCAGAGCGCGATGTTCTGGTTCTGGACCCGATGCTGGCTACCGGCGGCAGCGCCATTGATGCCATCACCCAGATCAAGAAGCATGGCGCAAAGCGCATCAAGTTCATCGGCCTGATTGCCGCTCCGGAAGGCATCAAGGCCCTGCACGAGGCACACCCTGATGTGGACATCTACCTCGGTGCAGAGGATGACCACCTGAACGAGAACGGCTATATCGTTCCCGGTCTGGGCGACGCAGGCGACCGCATCTACGGCACCAAGTAAGAAACTGTATCACGGAAGGGCAGCTGGGAACAGCTGCTCTTTTTTGTGCAGACGAAAAGGGGAACGACGGCTGTCGTTCCCCTTTGTGCGTTATGGAAAAAACTCAGATCTCGGCCAGAATGGCATCGCCCATGGCGGTGCAGCCAAGGCAGATGCAGCCCTCGCTCATGTTGTCGGCGGTGCGCAGGCCCTTGTCCAGCACCTTGTTCACGGCGGTCTCAATGGCATCGGCCTCCTCGGCCATACCGAAGGAGTAGCGCAGCATCATGGCGGCAGACAGAATGCAGGCGGTGGGGTTCACGATGTCTTTGCCCGCAATATCTGGGGCCGAGCCGTGGATGGGCTCATACAGGCCGCGGGTGCCGTCGCCCAGAGAGGAGGACGGGATCATGCCGATGGAGCCGGTGATCATGGAAGCCTCGTCCGACAGGATGTCGCCGAACATGTTCTCGGTAACGATCACGTCGAACTGGGCGGGGTTCTTGACGATCTGCATGGCGCAGTTGTCCACGAACATCTCGCTGTATTCCACATCCGGGTATTCGGCCTGCAGGCGGTGCATCACGCTTCTCCACAGGCGGCTGGTGTCCAAAACGTTTGCCTTGTCCACGCAGCACAGCTTTTTGCGGCGCTTGCGTGCGGTCTCGAAGCCGATGCGGCCGATGCGCTCGATCTCGTGCTCCGAGTAGGGCATGGAGTCGATGGCCTGCTTCTCACCGCTGGCGAGGGTGTGGGTCTCGTGATTGCCAAAGTATACGCCGCCGATCAGCTCACGCACGATGATGAAATCGATGCCCTGTGCCACGATCTCGGGCTTCAGGGGACTGGCAGGAGCCAGCTGCGGCCAGATCTTGGCCGGACGGTTGTTGGAGTACAGGCCCATGCCTGCACGCAGGCGCAGCAGGCCCTTCTCCGGGCGCTGCTCACCGGGCAGGCCCTCCCACTTGGGGCCGCCCACGGCACCCAGCAGGACGCTGTCCGCAGCAAGGCACTTGTCCAGCTCGTGCTGGGGCAGCGGGTCACCGTATTTGTCAATGGCTTCGCCGCCCATGGCAGCGTCGGTGTAGTGGAAGGTGTGGCCGTACTTTTCGGCCACCTTGTCAAGCACGCGGATGGTCTGCTTGACGATCTCCGGGCTGGAGCAGTCGCCCCAGATGACAGCAATGTTTTTTTCCATTGGTGGTACTCCTTTTATGAATGAAACTCCTTCCGTCATCGCTGAGCGATGCCACCTCTCTCTGAGAGGGAGGCTTTGGCAAAATCGGAAACTTTCCCTCTTCGCCAGAGGCTCCCTCTGTGAGGGAGCGGTCGAGCGAATGCGAGACGGAAGGAGTTTGCCTTACTGCTTCGCCTTGATGGACTTCATCAGTCCACCGGCGGAGATGATCTCCTGAATGAACGGCGGGAAGGGCTCGGCGTGGAACACCTTGCCGTTGGTCTCGTCGGTAATGACACCGGTGTCAAAGTCTACGCTCACGGTGTCGCCCGCATTGATGGCATCCACAGCCTCCGGGCACTCCATGATGGGAAGACCGATGTTGATGCTGTTGCGGTAGAAGATGCGGGCAAAGCTCTTGGCAATGACCACCGAGATGCCGGCGGTCTTGATGCACAGCGGTGCGTGCTCACGGGAGGAGCCGCAGCCGAAGTTCCAGCCGCCCACCATGATGTCGCCGTCCTTCACGTTCTTGACGAAATCCTTGTCGATGTCCTCCATGCAGTGGCTGGCCAGCTCCTTTGCGTCCTGGGTGTTCAGGTGGCGGGCCGGGATGATGACATCGGTGTCCACGTTATCCGGGTATTTGAAAACAGAACCTTTTGCGTTCATTGTTGTTCTCCTTTCCAATCAGACCGTGCGGGGGTCGGTGATATAGCCGGTGAGGGCGCTGGCGGCGGCGGTGGCGGGAGAAGCCAGGTAGACCTCGCTCTTCACATGGCCCATGCGGCCCACAAAGTTGCGGTTGGTGGTGGAAACGCAGCGCTCGCCCTCGGCCAGAATGCCCATGTAGCCGCCCAGGCAGGGGCCGCAGGTGGGAGTGGACACGATGCAGCCTGCATCAATGAAGGCGGTGGTCCAGCCGCGCAGGATGCACTCCTTGTACACGGCCATGGTGGCGGGGATGATGATGCCGCTCACGCCCTTGGCGATGTGCTTGCCCTTGAGCACATTGTAAGCAGCTTCCATGTCCTCCAGGCGGCCGTTGGTGCAGCTGCCGATGACCACCTGGTCGATCTTGATGTCCTTGCCCTCGCTGGCGAGGTGGGTGTTCTCCGGCAGGTGCGGGTAGCTGACGGTGGGCTCCAGAGCGGACAGGTCGATCTCAATGGTCTTTTCGTACTCGGCGTCAAGGTCTGCCTCGTAGAACACCGGGGGCCGCTGGCTGCGGCCCTTGAGGTAGGCTTTGGTCACCTCGTCCACCGGGAAGATGCCGTTCTTGGCACCGGCCTCGATGGCCATGTTGCAGATGCACAGGCGGTCGTCCATGGTCAGGGAGGCAACGCCGGGGCCGGTGAACTCCATGCTCTTGTACAGGGCACCGTCCACACCGATCATGCCGATGATGTGCAGGATCAGGTCCTTGCCGGACACGCGGGGGCTGAACTTGCCCTTGAGCACAAACTTGATGGCAGAGGGCACCTTGAACCATGCCATGCCGGTGGCCATACCGGCGGCCATATCGGTGGAGCCCACACCTGTGGAGAATGCGCCCAGTGCACCGTAGGTGCAGGTGTGGCTGTCGGCACCGATGATGCAGTCACCGGCGGTCACGATGCCTTTTTCGGGCAGGAGGGCATGTTCAACACCCATCTGGCCCACATCGTAGAAGTTGAGGATATCATATTTGTTGGCAAACTCGCGGCACTGCTTGGACTGGGTTGCGCTCTTGATGTCCTTATTGGGGACGAAGTGATCCAGCACGATGGCAATGTGCTCCTTGTCGAACACGCCGTCAAAGCCTGCCTTCTCAAACTCGTTGATGGCGACCGGGGTGGTGATATCGTTGCCCAGCACGATATCGAGCTTGGCATTGATGAGCTGGCCTGCCTTGACCTCCGGCAAGCCCGCATGTGCGGCCAGAATCTTCTGCGTCAGAGTCATTCCCATGGTGATACTCTCCTTTTATACTGTTGACAAACTCCTTCCGTCATCGCCTGCGGCGATGCCACCTCCCTCAAGGAGGGAGGCTTTAAGGCTCCCTCTCCGAGGGAGCTGTCACGGCTGCGCCGTGACTGAGGGAGTTACTTATTATTGATTGCGCTCACCAGCGCCTTGATGCCGGCGACGATGATATCGGTGTCGGTGCCGGCACCCCAGGTCATGCTGCCATCGCTCCAGGCAAGGCCCACATAAGAAGCCGCGCGGGAGGTACTGCCCTCGTCCAGGCTGTGCTCCGAGTAGCTTTCCAGATGGAAGTCCATCCCGGTGGCGCTCTGGATGGCGTTGGCCACAGCATCCAGACGACCATTGCCCACCGAAGTGACCACCTTGCGCTGACCGTTCAGGTCCAGAGTGACCGTGGCGGTAATGCCGTTGACCTGTGCAAAGTGGGCCTCCACCACACGGAGGGGCTTTTCGCGGTTGAGGAAGCTCTCCTCGAAGATGCGGAGCACCTCGCCTGCACTCAGCTCCTTGTGGCTGTGGTCGGACACGCCCTTGACCTTGTAGCCCAGCACCTCGCGCATCTTGGGGGGCAGGTTATAGCCGTAGTTCTGTTCCAGCACAAAGCCGATGCCGCCCTTGCCGCTCTGGCTGTTGATGCGGATGACATCGGCATCATAGGTGCGGCCGATATCGTGGGGGTCGATGGGGATGTAGGGGCAGGTCCAGCGGTGCTCGCCCCGCTCCTTGCGGTAGGCCATGCCCTTTGCAATGGCATCCTGATGGCTGCCCGAGAAGGCTGCAAACACCAGCTGACCGGCGTAGGGGGTGCGCTCGTAGATGTGCATCCGGGTCACGCGCTCGTAGGCAGCGCAGATGGCGGGCATATCGGAAAAGTCCAGCCTGGGGTCTACGCCGTGGCTGTACAGATTCATCGCCAGTGTCACGGCATCCACGTTGCCGGTGCGCTCACCGTTGCCGAACAGGCAGCACTCCACCCGCTGGGCTCCGGCCAGAACGGCCATTTCGGCGCAGGCAACACCGGTGCCGCGGTCGTTGTGGGGATGGGTGGAGATGATCACGCTGTCACGGTACTTGAGGTGCTTGTCGCAGTACTCGATCTGGTTGGCGTAGACATGGGGCATACTCATTTCCACCGTGACAGGCAGGTTGATGATCATGGGGCGGTCAGGCGTGGGCTGCATGATGTCCAGCACTGCGTTGCAGACCTCCACAGCATAGTCCACCTCGGTGCCGGTAAAGCTCTCGGGGCTGTACTCAAACAGGAAGTTGCCCTCGTACTCCTGGCTCAGCTGTTTGACCAGCTTTGCGCCGTCGGTGGCGATCTTCTTGATCTCTTCCCTGCTCTTGTGGAACACCTGCTCGCGCTGGGCCACGGAGGTGGAATTATAGAAGTGGATGACTGCGCGGGGAGCGCCCTTGACGGCCTCGAAGGTCTTGCGGATGATGTGGTCGCGGCACTGGGTCAGCACCTGCACGGTCACATCCTCCGGGATCATGTTTTTCTCGATCAGGGTACGCAGGAACTCGTACTCGGTATCGCTGGCGGCGGGGAAACCCACCTCGATCTCCTTGAAGCCGATCTTTACCAGCATCTGGAAGAACTCCAGCTTTTCCTCCAGGCTCATGGGCACGATCAGAGCCTGATTGCCGTCGCGCAGATCCACACTGCACCAGGCCGGGGCCTTTTCAATGTGATCCTTCTTCACCCAGCTGTCATAACCGGCAGGGACAGGGTAATATCCCGGTGCGTACTTGGTTGCGTCCATCATTCTCGTTTCCTCCAGATCCTACACTTAATTAAAGTAAAAGGCCCTCGTCTCCAAGGCGATAAGCCTTGAGAGACGAGGGCCTGTCATTTTTTCTAACAGAGCACCCGTGGTACCACTCTCTTTGCTGGAAAACCAGCCACTCACACGATCAGCTTTTGGCGGCGAATCGCTGCCCGGGTAACGGTGGGCATCCGTCAGAGCCTACTCTCCGTTCAGCTCTGCCGCTCAGGGGCCAGTAGCCGAAACCCTCCGCACTGCCTTGCACCGCCCGGCAGCTCTCTGAAGCAGAAGAAGATCGTTTTTTCCCCGTCAACGCATTTGGTCTTTGTGTTTCAAAGTGAGCTTATTGTACCAAACGCCGGATTTGCTGTCAAGAAGTTTGGTTCACATCAAGAATGAAACAAATTCACATCAAGGGCGGCACATTTTTCCAAATTTTGCGCTTTCTGTATCGAATCGCAAAGCGCTGGGAAAGCGGGGGATGCCCACGCAAGTGAAACGGGGCATTCCCCCGCTTCCCTCCCGCCAGGCTTCGGGGTTTGTTAAGAATCTGGGAAGTTTTTGGAAACAAGCCCTCGAAAAGCTTTTTTGTTAATTTTCGTTGTGTTAAGATAAGCTTATCGAAAGAATAAGGCCCCTGACCGATTTGTCAAAGGCTCTCCCTTTGGGAGAGCTGGCTGCGAAGCAGACTGAGAGGGCGAGGCCGTTTACCGAGGAGGAAATCCTATGAAAGAAGTCAAGACACCGCGCAAGCCGTTGGCGATCTACTATGCCATCGTGCTGCTGATGCTGCTGCTCCTCAACTTTGTGCTGCTGCCGTGGATGGAGGAGCGCCAGATCAAAGAGGTGGACTACGGCACCTTTATGACCATGACCGAGGAGAAGAACATCGGCCGGGTAGACATTGAATCCAACCAGATCATCTTTACCGATAAGGACGAGACGCAGGTCTACAAGACCGGCCTGATGAACGACACCGGCCTGACCGAGCGGCTGTACGATGCCGGAGCCACCTTCTCCAGCGAGATCGTGGAACAGTCCTCGCCGGTGCTGAGCTTTTTGATCTGGTTCGTCCTGCCCATCATCCTGTTCTCGGCCATCGGCAACCAGATGAACAAAAAGCTGATGGAAAAGGCCGGCGGCGGCCCGGGTTCCATGATGTTTGGCGGCATGGGCAAATCCAACGCCAAGGTCTATGTGCAGTCCACGGCAGGCATCCGCTTTGCGGATGTGGCCGGTGAAGACGAGGCCAAGGAAAACCTACAGGAAGTTGTCAACTATCTGCACGACCCCAGCAAGTACGAGAGCATTGGTGCCAAGATGCCCAAGGGCATCCTGCTGGTGGGCCCTCCGGGCACCGGCAAGACCATGCTGGCCAAGGCTGTGGCCGGTGAGTCCAACGTGCCCTTCTTCTCCATCTCCGGCTCCGAGTTTGTTGAAATGTTCGTGGGCATGGGTGCCTCCAAGGTACGCGACCTGTTCAAGCAGGCCAAGGAGAAAGCGCCCTGCATCGTGTTTATTGATGAGATCGATGCCATTGGCCAAAAACGCAGCGGCGGCCAGTACGGCGGCAACGATGAGCGCGAGCAGACCCTGAACCAGCTGCTGACCGAGATGGATGGCTTTGAGGGCAACACCGGTGTCATCATTCTGGCCGCCACCAACCGCCCCGAATCCCTTGACCCTGCCCTGACCCGCCCCGGCCGCTTTGACCGCAGGGTGCCCGTTGAGCTGCCCGACCTCAAGGGCCGCGAGGAGATCCTGAAGGTCCACGCCAAAAAGGTCGCGCTGGCTCCGGGCATCGACTTTACCACCGTGGCCCGGATGGCCTCCGGCGCGTCCGGTGCCGAGCTGGCCAACATCGTCAACGAGGCCGCGCTGCGGGCCGTCCGCGCGGGCCGCAAGAGCGTGACCCAGTCTGACCTGGAGGAGAGCATCGAGGTGGTCATTGCAGGCTACCAGAAAAAGAACTCCATCCTGACCGACCACGAAAAGTGCATCGTAGCCTACCATGAGATCGGCCACGCTCTGGTCGCCGCTAAACAGACCCACTCCGCCCCCGTGCAGAAGATCACCATCATCCCCCGCACCTCGGGTGCTCTGGGTTACACCATGCAGGTGGACGAGGGCAACCACTACCTGATGAACAAGGAGGAGCTGGAAAACAAGATCGCCACCCTCACCGGCGGGCGTGCCGCCGAAGAAGTGGTGTTCCACTCCATCACCACCGGCGCTTCCAATGATATCGAGCAGGCCACCAAGCTGGCCCGCGCCATGCTGACCCGCTACGGCATGAGCGATGAGTTTGACATGGTGGCACTGGAGACCGTCAACAACCAGTATCTGGGCGGCGACACTTCCCTTGCCTGCTCTGCCCAGACCCAGTGTGAGATCGACCAGAAGGTGGTGGAGCTGGTCAAGGCCCAGCACGCCAAGGCTGTGCAGATCCTGACCGACAACCGCGCAAAGCTGGATGAGCTGGCCCAGTATCTGTACCAGAAGGAGACCATCACCGGCGATGAGTTCATGGAGATCCTGAACCGGGAGAAATAATTTTTACACCCCTGCAATAAACAAGCCGCCCGTTCCGTATTCATTACAGAACGGGCGGTTTTTCGTTCATAGTACAGGAGGTATATTTCTTATGAAGATTCTGAATACAATGCTGGGCCGTCAGGCCATTGCCGCAGCCCTGGTGCTGTCCCTTGCCATCCCCATGAGTGTCGGCGCATTTGCCGAAGAGCCTGCCGCTGCCGCTGCCGCCGATGACACCGTTGTTGCAGGCTATCTGCCCCCGCAGGACGAAAGCGTGATGCTTCAGGGTGAGATCGCGCTGCACAGCGGCGACGTTGCCGTGGGTGAGACCGACCCCGCCTACGGCGGCTACGGCGCACCGGAGGGTGACCCCATCCAGGGCGACATCATGCTGATCTCCGCTGACGAGGCAAAGACCACCGAAGCCCGGTACACCGTCAAGGGCCTGCTGGGCCGTCAGGTCCTTTACACCGCCCGGCAGGAGGGCCGTGTCCTGACGCTGGACGTGCCGGACTGTGCCGCCACCTTCCGCACCACCATTCAGGACATGAAGACCCTGATGAATCAGGGCGTATCCACGCTGGTGCTCACCACCGAGAAGGGTTCCACCACCCTGAACCTTTCCCTGCTGTGCGAGGGCCAGACCGACACCCAGCGGGTGGTGCTGCGGCAGCTGGGCAACAGCGCTTTCCTGACGGTCGGCCTGCGCTGCCGCCGCGACCTCATCGTGGGCCGCTGAGCGGGGTGTGTTCCCCTTTCCTGAAGCTTAACAAAACGCAGCAGGAGCGCTCTGCCGGTATGACCCGGTGGGGCGCTCCTGCTGTGTTTGGGATATATCAGAGGATGTCAAATTTTACTGCGCATTCTGCTTGAGGTCCTGTGCCTTCTTCCAAGCACGCAGCACGCTGATCTTGGTGACCATGTTGTCCGGATAGAACTTCACCTGTTCAGGGGGCAGCTCTGTATCCTGATCGTTCAGGTCGGGCAGGAGGTCGTGCTCCATGGCCCAGCGGGCAGCATGCTGCAGATCCATATCCTGTTCTTCCTGGCCAACATCGGGGTAGAGGATCTCAGATTCCGGCATAGGCTTGCCTGCATCCTCCCACAGCATCATTGCAAGAGCACTGCGGTTGCTGGGGAAGTAAGGCAGACCCCACATCTTGCCCACAAGATCGGTGCCCAGCGTGTAGCCGACCAGTGCGCCGCCAGCCACAACAGCCGTACCGACAATGATGGGGCCAACAACATCAGAACCATCCTCAATGTCAGCGCTGCGGTACTGTGCATCCACATCCACATCACCATTCATGGTAAAGGTAATGGACTCAGCCTTGCAATCCTGACCCAGCGGCAGGTCAAAATTGCCGGTAGACCAGAGATCAAACACCATACCCTCGGGAACCTTCGTCTGGTCCAGCGTCACGGTGACTTCTGCACCATCCGGCACAAGGCAGGTCTGCTTGCCGCTGGCCTCGTCGGTGCTGGTTTCCAGTGTATCGGTCACATCAATGTCGCCGTTTTTCACAGCAAAGGTGCCGCCGGTCACGGTCAGGGTATGATTGACGACAGGCTCATCCTTCTTCCACTGTGCCGTAAACACTTCATCACCCGTCAGGACAAGCTCACTCCCGGCGTTATAGAGCTTACCCTTAAGGCTCAACCATCCAGCAAACTGGTAGCCTTCTCGTTTGGGAGCCGCTGCAAGCGTCACGCTCTCATTTTCATGGGAAAAAGCATCTTTGTAGGCAGTTTCGTCGTCAACGCCTCCATTCAGGTTGTACTGGAGACGGTACACACTGGCAGTTTCCTGATGTTTTTCCAACACCCGGTGGCAGTAATCGCAGGTCGTCGTTACATCCCGCCACTCATTTCGCTCGTCGATCCTTGTCCACTCCGAATAGCTGGTGGTAAAGGCCTTGTCATGCTTACCATCGGTATAGGAGTGTGTCTTCATCTCGCGGTCTTTCCAGACCAGCTCATCGTTCCAGTGCACCTCTGTCCGGCCAGTATTGTATTTAAAGCCGAACACCTGCGAACAGGTCGTTGTACTCCGGGCAGCCGTGACATGGGGATCTTTGATATTGATGATGTACTTATAGTTGCCCCTGTTTTTGTCGTTGATGATCAGCGCTTGCTTATCGAAGAGGCCATTGGAGGAATTCACGGTGCAGTTGTTAAAGTTAACCGTAATGTCAAATTTTTCTGCACTGTAATCCGTGTAAACATTGATCACTCTTCCACTTGCATTAAAGGTGCAGTTATCAAATGTCATGGTCGGGGAGCAATACGTCCAGAGTGCATAATTAGAGCTTGGTGCATTGAAGGTCGTATCAATGAACTCTGCACTGGTATAGCCCCAAAAGTCTGTCTTACCGTTGATGACGCAATCCTTCACAACGGTGTTCCAAATATAAGCAAAACCGTGATAATCACCGGTTCCACATTGGAGCGTCATCTTTTCGAACGTAACTTTTTCTGCTCCGCCTAAATCGTAGTCAGCATCCTCACCAGAATACTCATCCGATCTATAGCCGATTTTCCATGTAGTCTTATCGACTCCCTGTCCTACAAAGGTCAATTCTTTTCCTACGAGTATCCCTTCCTCTCTCTTAATGGCGCCGTATAGTTCGTATTCGCCCTCGCCAAGGGTGATGGTAGCACTGTTCCCTGGCGCACTCGCAGCAGCTCTCACAGCAGCTTCCAAAGACGGATACACCGTATTGCCGATCTTTACCGCATGCGCGTTTCCGGTGCCGGTCGTGCCATCCGCAAAAGCCAGCATGGGAAGCATCTGAAGCATCATTGCCACTGCCAGCAGGGCCGCCAAAAACCGGTTCTGACTTTTCTGTTTCAACTTTCTTCATTCCTTTCATCGCTATTTGCATTTTTGCAACGGATTCCCCGCAAGGAACCCTCCAGATTCCTACCGCACTGTCACCTCCCCTGTAGGTTCCATTTTCCGCATTGCAGGTCTCAGCAAGGCTGCTGAGTGCTTTGTTCTCAAAGGAATTTCTTGTCATTTCATTATACCCCCCCCCCTAAATTAAAATCAAGTACTTTGAAAACTTTTGTCAATATTCACAAATCAGGGTTCCTCTTTCGGTCATTTCCACGAAACTGCCTTTGAAAAAGAAAAAAGCGGCCTGCCAATCACTGACAAGCCGCAAAAATATTGCCCTATTCCAAATGAAAAGCTGCTGGCTGCATCTGGCCCAGCTTTTTTGCCGCAAACAGCAGAAGCCCCCCGCCGGTTCTCCCGGCGGGGGGCTTCTGCTGTGGCAGTTTATGGGTAAACAGAGAGTGGATATCAATTGAGAATGGGATTCAGGATCTCGACCAGTGCATGATACTGGGTGGCGTAGGCTTCTGCGCCGTCCTTGGGGCGGCCCGGCTCGGCCATCTCGGACTTCATCTTCTCGACAATCGGGTTATTCTCAAACTGGAGCTTCTGGCTCTCACCGCCTTTTGCTCCCGGTGCAAAGAAATCAAACATCGCCAGGTGGGGCTCCAGTGTCAGGAAGCCGTGGTAGCCCTCCTCGCAGAAAGCCCGGCGAAGCAGCTCAGGGATCTTGCCAAGGCCGGTGCCTGCGGGCACATTCAGCAGGCAGCCGGGCAGAGCATCCTTGATGTGGATATAAGCGATCTGGTCATGGAGCAGTTCCCAGCACTCCGCGGTGTCCTGCTCACACTGAACAAAGTTGGCAAAATCGAACGCCGCCTTGAAGTGGGGGCAGGCCAGCCGGTCGAACAGCAATTTGCAGCGGGCACCGGTGTCTCCGTAGATGCCCTTCTCATTTTCATGGAGCAGGACAATGTCATGCTTTTCCGCGATCCGGATAAACTGACGCAGCTTATCCAGCACCACATCGGTATAGCTGTCTGCATCGGCATCCTTGGGGATGAGGAAGCTGAACATCCGAATGAAGGAGCAGTTCAGGAGCTTGGCCGTTTCGCAGAGTGTTTCCAGCTGCTCCAGCTGCTTGGCAAAGCCCTCTTCATCGTCCACTTCCACCTTGCCGATGGCCGTACCCAGGCTGGAAACGCCCACACCAGCGGCCTGTAACTTTGGCAGAAGAACGGTGCGCACTTCCTCAGGGGTGTAATCGGCAATGCCCTTGTGCTCGGCGCTGCGGATGCAGATATACTTCATCCCCAGATCCGTCACAGTTTTGAGCTGCTGGTCAAAGTCCTGGCTGATCTCATCCGCAAAACCGGAAATCTTTTCGTAAACGCTCATAAGACACACCTCATTCAACGATCTTTGTTTTCCGAACCTAACAGCACTGTTTCTGGCTTGTAGTATACCACTTCCCCGGAAGCTGTGTAATAATAAATCGAAGGAAAATATCAAAATTCAAAGAACGTTCATAAATTCAACACAACCGCCAAACAAGGAGGCAAGTTCTTGTGCAATGTAACGAAAAAGAAAAAGTTCTCCAACTTTTTTCGGAGAGTGGGCGAGAAAACGCGGAGAGCAGGAGGGGCTGACACCCCGCCAGTACCGCCTGCAGCAGCGGCAGCTGGGGAAATAACAGCAGAAGCCCCCCGCCGGTTCTCCCGGTGGGGGGCTTCTCTGTATGCGAATGGGGAGTTACTTCTTTGCCAGGTACTTACGGATATCGATGGCCACAGCCACGATAATGACAAGGCCCTGGACGATATAGGTGTAAGAGGAGTTGACGTTCATAAACTGCAGAGCGACCTTCATCAGCTCAAAGACCAGAACGCCGACCAGAATGCCGGGCACGGTGCCGACACCGCCGGTGGTGGAAACGCCGCCGATGGTGGAAGCCGCAATGGCATCCAGCTCATAGCCCATTGCAGTGTTGACAGATGCGCCGCCGGACTTTGCAGCCAGCAGGCAGCCTGCCAGACCGAACATGCAGG
>OGDE01001711.1_pt1 | contig 12724 bp, 10 predicted proteins | sample 1570321 | NCBI WGS metagenome assembly OGDE01 (sample SAMEA2581976, study PRJEB24529) | metagenome | biome: Human gut stool | place: China | collected 2011 | reverse complement strand
TCGTAAACAATCCTACTTATTATGGTATCTGTTCGGATTTGCGTTCTATCGTCAAGCTGGCGCATGAGCATAACATGCTCTGCCTGGTAGATGAGGCACACGGTACACATTTTTATTTCGGAAAAAATATGCCTGTTAATGCGATGGCGGCCGGCGCTGACATGGCATCTGTTTCCATGCACAAATCAGGCGGCAGCCTGACGCAGAGCAGCCTTTTGCTGACGGGCCCGAATGTTAACTGGGAGTATGTAAGCCAGATTATTAATCTAACGCAGACTACCAGTGCTTCGTATCTTCTGCTTTCCAGCTTGGATATTTCTCGCCGTAACCTGTATATGCGCGGCGAGGCATCCTTCGGCAAGGTGCAGGAGATGGCGGAGTATGCCCGCGAGGAAATTAATTCTATCGGCGGCTTTTATGCTTACGGACGCGAGCTGAAAAACGGCAGCAGTATTTATGATTTTGATGTTACCAAGCTTTCGGTCTATACGCGTGATATTGGTCTTGCAGGCATCGAGGTTTATGATTTGCTGCGCGATGAATATGATATCCAGATTGAGTTCGGCGATATCGCCAATATTCTTGCTTATATTTCTATCGGTGATCGTATTCAGGATATTGAACGTCTTGTAGGTGCTTTGGCGGATATCAAGCGCCTGTATTCCAAGGATCCGTCGCAAATGCTCAATACCGAATATATCGCGCCTAAGGTTGTTGTTTCGCCGCAGAAGGCTTTTTATGCCAAGGACGAATCTTTGCCTATACGCGAAACTGCGGGACGCATCTGCAGTGAGTTTGTAATGTGCTACCCGCCGGGAATTCCTATTCTGGCGCCGGGTGAGGTTATCACCAAGGATATTATCGATTATATTATTTATGCCAAGGAAAAGGGTTGCTCAATGCAGGGACCTGAGGATCCGGATGTTAATAATATCAATGTATTAGTATAAAGGACGTGATTAAATGGAGCTATGGTTTTCTGACTATCATACAGAAGATGTGAAGCTGGATATCAAAATCGAAAAGCAGCTTTTCGGTGCGGATACGGATTTTCAAAGAATAGACGTTTTTGAATCTAAGGAATTCGGCCGCTTTATCAGCTGTGACGGTACCATAGTCTTTTCAGAAAAGGACGAATTTGTTTATGACGAAATGATTGTTCATGTACCTATGGCAGTGCATCCGCATGTGCGCAAGGTACTGGTAATCGGCGGCGGCGACGGCGGTGTAGCGCGCGAGCTGACGCATTATGATGAAATAGAGGAAATCGACGTAGTAGAAACGGACCATGTTTTTATCGATGTCTGCCGTGACTATTTTCCGGACAACGCCTGCGGTCTTGATGACCCGCGCGTAACTGTTTTCAACGCTAACGGTCTGCGCTTTTTGCGTACCAAGGTTGATGAATACGATTTGATTATCAGCGATGCTATCGATCCATTAGGTCATGCAGCGGGCCTGTTTACAAAGGAATTTTATGGTAACTGTTTCCGCGCACTCAAAGAGGACGGCATCATGGTTTATCAGCATGGCAGTCCCTTCTACGATGAGGATGAGGAAACCTGCCGCGCCATGCACCGCAAGGCTAGCCACAGCTTCCCTATCAGCCGTGTATATCAGGCGCATATTCCGACTTGTCCTTCCGGCTACTGGCTGTTTGGCTTCGCTTCCAAGAAGTATCATCCGCTGAAGGATTTTGATGCCAAGAAGTGGCTGGAGCGTGGTATTAAAACATGGTATTATTCCGAGCATCTGCATAAGGGAGCGTTTATGCTGCCGAAGTATGTTGAAGATATGCTTGAGGAAGAAGAGAGATAATTTATTTAATTTATGAACAGGAGATGATTTGAATTATGAGTAAATTATTAGTAATCGGCTGCGGCGGTGTTGCCGGCGTAGCTATCGCAAAATGCTGCCAAAACAGTGATGTTTTCACCGAGCTGTGTATTGCCAGCCGTACGAAGTCCAAATGTGACGCAGTTAAGGAAAAGCTGCAGCCTACGACCTCTACTGTGATTACTACAGCGCAGGTTGATGCTGACAGCAAGGAACAGCTTGTACAGCTGATTAAGGCTTATCAGCCGGATGCAGTGCTGAATGTTGCTCTGCCTTATCAGGACCTGACTATTATGGATGCCTGCCTGGAATGCAAGGTTGATTACATCGATACCGCTAACTATGAGCCGGAAAACATTGACGATCCTGCATGGCGTGCAGTTTATGACAAGCGCTGCAAGGAAGAGGGCTTCTCTGCTTACTTCGATTATTCCTGGCAATGGGCTTATAAAGAAAAATTTGAGCAGGCCGGCATCATGGCTCTGCTCGGCACCGGCTTTGACCCCGGTGTTACCAGTGTTTTCTCTGCTTATGCACTGAAGCATTATTTTGATGAAATCGAAACTATTGATATTCTGGACTGCAACGGCGGCGACCACGGTTATCCGTTTGCTACCAACTTCAACCCCGAAATTAACCTGCGTGAGGTTTCTGCTCCCGGCTCCTATTGGGAAAACGGCCATTGGGTAGAAATCCCGGCTATGGCTATCAAACGCGAGTATGATTTCCCTGAGGTAGGCATGAAGGATATGTATCTGCTGCATCATGAGGAAATTGAATCTCTGGCGAAGAATATTCCCGGCGTAAAACGCATCCGCTTCTTTATGACCTTCGGCCAAAGCTATCTGACACATATGAAGTGCCTGGAGAACGTTGGCATGCTGTCTACCAAGCCGATTAACTATGAAGGCAAGGAGATTGTTCCTATTCAGTTCCTCAAAGCACTGCTGCCGGATCCTGCTTCCCTCGGTCCTCGCACCGTAGGCAAAACCAACATCGGCTGTATCTTCACCGGTACCAAAGATGGCAAGAAAAAGACCATTTATATTTATAATGTCTGCGACCATCAGGAATGCTATAAAGAGGTTGGCTCTCAGGCTATCAGCTACACCACCGGTGTTCCCGCGATGATCGGTACTGCTCTGGTTATTACTAAGCAATGGCAGGGCAAAGGCGTATTCAATGTGGAAGAATTCGATCCGGATCCGTACATGGATATGCTGAATAAGTTCGGCCTGCCTTGGGTTGTTGACGAAAACCCGGCTACGGTAGAATAATATGATGGACGCCAAGAAAACTGTAATGCCAGCATATGTTGTCGACAAGGCTGAGGGTGCTTCCCGTCTGGCTGATTTGCAGAAGAATTTGCGCGCAGAGCGTGAGGAGGCGGCGCTGAAGGCGCTGCCGACTCCCTGCTATGTGGTTGATGAGGCTAAACTGCTGAATAATCTGCGCCTTTTGCAGTATGTGCAGCGTGAAAGCGGTGCGCATATTCTGCTGGCACAGAAGTGCTTTTCTATGTTCCGCCTGTATCCGCTGATGGGCGAATATTTGGCAGGCACGACGGCAAGCGGCATTTATGAAGCGCGCCTCGGTCATGAGGAGATGGGCAAGGAGAACCATGTTTTTGCGCCTGCCTTTAAGGAGCAGGATATGCAGGAGCTGGTGCAAATCTGCGACCATATCATTTTCAACAGCTTTGCGCAGTTTGAAAAGCATAAGGCTGTCTGCGCTCAGGCCGGTGTGAGCGTTGGTATCCGCGTAAACCCGGAATGCTCGACGCAGGAGGGTGAGCACGCAATTTATGATCCCTGTGCCTATGGCTCACGCTTAGGTGTAACGCTGGCGAACTTTCCGGAGGATTTGCCGCCGGAAATCGAAGGCCTGCATTTCCATACGCTGTGTGAGCAGAACTCTGATGACCTGCTGACGACATGGAAGGCGTTCGAAGCGAAGTTCAGCAAGTACTTTAAGCAGCTTAAATGGCTGAATCTGGGCGGCGGGCATCATATTACGCGCAGTGATTATGATGTGGAAGCGCTGATTGATTTAGTAAAATATATTCGTAATACCTATCATGTTGAGGTATATCTGGAGCCCGGCGAGGCTGTGGCGCTCAATGCCGGCTATCTCGTGACAGAGGTGTTGGATATTGTGCATAACGGCCTGGATATTCTTATCCTTGATGCCTCGGCTGCCTGCCATATGCCTGACGTGCTGGAGATGCCTTACCGTCCTCCTCTGCGCGGCGGTTATGAGGCTGACGAAAAGCAATATAAATACCGTTTATCCTCGATGACTTGTCTGGCCGGTGACGTGATTGGCGATTACAGCTTTGACAAGGAAATCAAGGTTGGCGATAAGCTGATTTTTGAGGATATGGCGATTTATTCCATGGTTAAAAATAATACCTTTAACGGCATTCCGCTGCCTGATATTGTGCTGCTGCACAAGGACGGTACTACGGAGCTGGTGCGCCGTTTCGGTTATGAAGATTTTAAAGGACGTTTATCATGATGTTAGAGAAAAACTTTACTCCCGCTGCCGACGGCTTTCACATGCCCGGCGAATACGAACCGCATGATGGCTGTATTATCGTGTGGCCGCAGCGTCCGGGCTCCTGGAGCTTTGGCGCAGTGGCGGCCTGCGAAGCGTTTACGGCTGTGATTAAGGCGATTGCGGCGAGCGAAAAGGTTTATGTTATCTGCGGTGCTAAGCACTTTGATGTGGCGCAGGAATATCTTGCAGGTGTGGCCAATGTTGAGCTGGTTGCTATGGAAACGGACGACAGCTGGGCGCGTGACATCGGCCCGACTTTTGTGGTACGCGACGGCGCACAGGGACGCGAGCTGCGCGGCGTAAACTGGCGCTTCAATTCCTGGGGCGGCGAGGTAGACGGCCTGTATCCCGACTATGAGCAGGACGATGCCTTTGCGGAAAAGTTTGCGGAGCATTATGGTGCTGTGCTGTATGATGCTGTTCCCTTTGTGCTGGAGGGCGGTTCTATTCACTGCGACGGCGAGGGCACGGCACTCGTAACGGAGGCCTGCCTGCTGAGTGCAGGACGTAATCCCAATCTTTCCAAAGAGCAGATTGAGCAAAAGCTTAAGACTTACCTGGGCGTGGAAAAGGTTTTGTGGATTCCGCGCGGTATTTATAACGATGAAACAAACGAGCATGTAGATAATGTCTGTGCCTTTATCCGCCCCGGTGAGGTGGTGCTGGCGTGGACAGATAACGAAGCTGATCCGCAGTATGCTTTGAGCAAGGCCAGCCTGGATGCTTTGGAGCAGCTGACGGATGCCAAGGGACGCAAAATCATTGTGCATAAGCTGCCCGTGCCTGCGGTGCCTGTGTGCATTACCGAGGACGAGGTAGCAGGCTTCGACTTTGTCGAGGGTGAGGATATGCGCGAAGCCGGTGAACGTCTGGCAGCTTCGTATGTAAACTTTTATTTCAGTAATGACAGTGTTGTAGTGCCTGCCTTTGGCGGTGAGAATGCGGCCAGCGATACGTTGGCGGCGGAAATTCTTGCCAAGCTCTGTCCGGAGCGTAAGGTAGTGCAGATACCGGCGCGGGCAATTTTGACCGGTGGCGGCAATATTCACTGCATTACACAGCAAATTCCGAAGGGAGTGTGCTTATGAGCAAGGTAAAGGTGGCAGCAGTGCAGATGCGCTGTGCGCCGACCGTAGAAGAAAATTTGCAGCACGCTGAAGCGCTGGTGCGTGAAGCTGCAGCGAACGGTGCGCAGATTATTCTGCTGCCGGAGCTGTGGGAGCGTCCGTATTTCTGCCAGCAGCGTCGCTATGATTTCTATCAGTATGCACTGCCTACGGAAGAAAATCCTGCGGTGCAGATGGGCAAGCGTTTGGCAAAGGAGCTGAATATCGTTCTGCCTATCAGCTTTTTTGAGCGTGATGTCAACGAATTATATAATTCCATCGCCTGCATTGATGCTGACGGTGAGATTTTAGGCGTTTATCGCAAAACACATATTCCTGACGATCATTTTTATCAGGAAAAATTTTACTTTAAACCCGGTAACAGCGGCTTTACGGTTTTCAATACCAAGTATGGCCGTGTCGGTATCGGTATCTGCTGGGACCAATGGTTCCCTGAGACAGCACGCTGTCTGGCGCTGAACGGAGCAGAGCTTTTGTTCTATCCTACGGCGATTGGTTCCGAGCCTATCTTAGACTGTGACAGCATGCCGCATTGGCGTCGTGTTATGCAAGGCCATAGCGCAGCTAATCTGATGCCTGTGGTAGCCGCAAACCGCATCGGTCTGGAAACTGTGGAGCCCTGCGAAGGCAATGCGGGCCAACAGTCCTCCTTGCTGTTCTACGGCTCTTCCTTTATGACCGACGGTACCGGTGAGCTTGTGCAGGATGCATCGCGTGATCAGGAAGAAATTCTTTATGCGGAGTATGATTTGGCAGCCTTGGCTGAGGACAGACTGAGCTGGGGACTGTTCCGCGATCGCAGACCGGAATGCTACGGCAAAATTGCCGGTAAGTAAATATTGAAACTATAATAAAAAATCACAATCGGTTATATATGTAACCGGTTGTGATTTTTGCTTTATACGATATTGAGCTCGTGCTTAAGAGCATCCTGTAAAATTTTGGAGAAGTTCAGCTTTTTGGCAATCGCCGCATCATTTAACCATTTTGGGATGGTGAGAGTTTTTTTGAATATCTCATCTTCCTGCTTTGTCATCAGGCAGATACATAATGGTTATGCTGTAAATAATGATGGTGCAGACTGCCAGACAGATAGCTATTATTGTGAACAGCTTCAGCCAGGGAATTTCCTGCTGCAGATATTTGCGGCAGTAGCGCCAGAAGCAGGTGATCGTGAAAATATTGAAGATACTGCCTAAGATGAGCATAGTCCAGACGCTTTTGGCGAGCGGCAGATAGGACAGGCTGAGATTAATTGCCGCAAGCACAGGCATAGCGGTCATGGTGTTATAGATTTTGCCGTCTGCTATGGCGAAGCTGGCAGTGAGCATTACGCTGCCTAAAATCAGCGGCAACAGTGAGGCGCAAAGCAGCTGTGTGTTGCCGGGATTATATTGCTGCAGCCTGCTGCGCCAGAGAAAGCGCCCGAAAAGCTTATAGAGGATTAAGGCATAAAGTGTTATCAGAATGCCGCTGGCAAGTGTATCCATGCCGCCGAAGCCAATGAAAGCAACAAGAAAATGAATTACAAAAAATCCTAATGCCCCCAAAAAGAAGAAGAGCTGGTTATAAAGCCAGTACCAAAAGGCTAATGGCAGAAAAGTACGCATGGCAGAACCTCCTTACATAATGTATTCAGCAAATGCTTGTTGATAGTTTAGTGCTCACTTTTATTATAATATGAGTGCGGTGAAAATGCTATGCTTTTGCTTCGTTGAGTAAAATTAGCTTGAATTTTTGCTGAGAATATAAAAAGTCCGATTCGTCTGTGCTGACAAATCGGACTTTCTTATTTGGCTGATTTTTTTAGGCTTTACAATTAGTCCTCAACGTAGTTGTTGGCTTTATCATAAAGTTCAGCAACATCCTTGGAAGGACCGCCGCTGAGCAGGGAAACAATGACACCTGCTACAAGGCTGGCAAAAAAGCCGGGGATAATTTCGTAGATGCCGGTGGAGGCATCCATAGTCAGGTACCAGCCGGTATCGGCAACGGCACCGACGATGATGCAGGCTACTGCACCCTGGAAGGTGAAGCCGCGCCAGAAAAGGCTGAGCATGATAGCAGAACCGAAGGATGCACCGAATACGCCCCAGGCATTGGCAACAAGCTCCATAATGCTGCCTGCACGCGGAGAATCAGCAATAAGCAGAGCAACGAAGGAGATAACAAGTACAACGATGCGTCCTGCCCAAAGCATTTCCTTGTCACCGGACTGGTATTTACGGATTACAGGCTTGTAAACGTCGCTGGCAAAGGCAGAAGCGGAAGCGAGCAGCTGACTGGAGGCAGTACTCATGGAAGCTGCCAATACGCCGGAGAGCAGGATACCGCTCATCAGAGCCGGGAAAATGCTGCGAACCATGGCGATGAATACCAGAGAGTTTTGGTTGATGTTTTCATCCATGCCCAGATACATACGGCCTACTACGCCTACCATGGTAGCGAAGAAGCAGATGAGGGCGGTCCAGCTGATAGCGATAACAGCGGATTTCTTCATTTCCTTCTGGGATTTGAGGGACATGAAGCGGATGATGATGTGCGGCATACCGAAATAGCCCAAGCCCCAGCCGAAGCCGGAGATAATATCAGAGGTTTTGGCAACCGGATTCCAGTAATCGGGCGGAATGCCGGCAACTGCCTGCGGATTGATCAAGGATACTGCGAAGATAGGTGCAATAAGCAGAGAACCGAGAATCATCAGGCCTTGATAGAAGTCGGTCCAGCAAACAGCGGAAAAACCGCCCAAGAAGGTGTAGCCGATGATGATAAAGGCTGCCACATACATGGTGTAGGTCTGGTCGATACCGATAACAGTGTTGAACAGAGTACCGCAAGCCTTGATGCTGGAAGCGGAATAAATAGTGTAGGCAATAAGGAAGACGATTGCACAGATTACCTGCAACACGTGGGATTTAGATAAAAAGCGGTTGCTGAGGTACTGCGGAATAGTGATGGCATCGTTGGCCACAATGGAAAAACGACGCAGGCGCGGAGCCTGGAAAATCCAGCTTAAGGAATAGCCGGTGAGCAGGCCGATACTGATCCAGGCCTGACCGAGGCCGAGAGCGTAGATAGATGTCGGCAAGCCCATGAGCACCCAGGCGCTCATATCAGAAGCACCGGCAGAAAGAGCGGTTACCCACGGTCCCATCTGACGGCCGCCGAGAAAGTAGGTTTTTTCACCACCCTGACGATTTTTATAGAAGAACCAAATGCCGATTGATAGCATGAATAGCAGGTAGATAATGAATACTACCATTTCTGTATAATTCACAAACACCCCTCCAAAATTTAAGAATAGATAACACTATTATACACTTAATCTTTGTGCTACTGCAAGCAAATAATAGAAATAAAGTGTTTAATCTGCGGCGGACAGTGTTTTGAGGACTAATCCGAACACTGCTTGCTGCTGATTAAGCACTGAAAGTTTACCATGTGAAATATGTATAAGCTGTAAAGAGAGTCAGAATGATGATTTCACAAAGCAGGACCGGCTTAAGCGTTTTGAAAAAGTTGGCTTTAAAATAATCGACGGTGATAACAAGACACATATGCGTCGGTGTGAGCATCTGTCCGGCAATACCGAAGGCCATGGCAACGCCGGCCAGGTTCAGGCTGCCTGTCTGCATAGCGGCGACAATGGGCATAACGATGGCCACGTGTCCTTGCGACATACCTGTAAGCACGCCGATGATGAAGCTGACGCAGGCGATGATAACAGGCACCGGCAGCGGAGAGCTTTGGAAGGCTGCGACGATTTCCTGCAGCACGTGGGTGACGGTCAAGATCTGAATGAAGTAGAGGATGCAGAGCACATTGAGAAACATTTTGATATCCAGCGCACCGATGACAACATCCTTGAGGCCAACCTCGCGCTTAGTAAAGCGCAGGACCAGAAACAGGCAGGCTGTGACCAGGCCCATACCAGCGGAGGCATTAAACCCGCAGAATACTACGAGAATAAAGGTGATAATGACAGGCGAAAGCGCCAGCCATAAATCCTGCATACCCTGACTGTCATTGGCAATTACTTCAGTACGGCTGCTGTCCGCTTTGATGGGGCGGATGAGAACAAACCAGCCGGCGGCGAAGGCCAGGACGGTGAGCCAGGCCAGATGCAGAATAAATTCACCGTAGCTGACACCGGCGATGTTGCAGGCCATAATCATACCGGGGATAATCGGACTGGAAAATTCAAAGATGTGACGGAACCAAAAGTTGATGGCTGCCTTGTGGTCTTGTTCGATAGGCAGATTTTTGCTGGCTTCCTCTACAATAGGAGCCGAGAAGCGTGCGCCGCCAAGTGACGGTAGCAGGCCTAAGAAGGCAGGCATCACGGCCAGGGTTACCTTAGCGCTGGAAAAGATGCGCTGCAGCGCCTGCACCATACCTGCCAATGCACCGCTGGTGCGCAGCTCGATTTCCAGGCACATGACAAAATAAAGGGCAAAAAGAATATCATAGGTGCGCGGCATTGTTAATGTTTCGCGTAATGCCTGTACCAGATACGACAGCTCCGGTGCTTTCATCAGCCAGATAAAAATACCGCTGGTGAGCATACAGGGGCCGATGGGAATGTGACGACGCAGCATGAGGATAATCATGAGCATGGCGATTGTAAGCAGAAGAAATATATTCATAAACAGTTTTTCCTTTCGGTTGCGTAATTGTTGGCACGTACCAAGTAATTGCTGATGATGTTTATTTATTATACACCCTGCTACAAAAAAATCATAATAAAACTGTAAAAAATCTTAGTATGGGATGCAAATAATGCTATAATGTAAGCAGAGATACAGAAACGGAGGTCAGATTATGCAGATAGAAAGATTAAGGCTGAAGAATTTCCGTTGTTACGATGAGCTTGATATTGATTTTGAACCTAGGCTGACAGTTATTGTAGGTGAAAACGGCAAGGGCAAGACGGCGATTTTTGATGCGCTGGCAATTGCTCTGGAGCCCTATCTGCGCAGCTTTGATGCCAGTGGCCGGCAAATTACTCCCCAGGATGTACGGCGTGTGCCTGTTTATAAAAAGGATATGCGTCATATTGATGGTATGGAATGCCATTATCCGGTAGAAATTAAGCTGGAGGGTGAGGTTTACGGCAAAAAGCTTACCTGTACCCGCCGCCTGCTGGAGGGTAATGTGCCTGAGGATGATGCTGATGAGCTGTGCGAACGTGGATGTGCATTGGCGCACGATGCCAAGGAGAACGGCAACAGGCTGCTGCCGGTGCTGGCCTATTACGGTACTCAGCGCATTTGGGTAGACAGCAAGCTGATGACAAATTTTCATAAATCGCTGATGGAACGCAATGTAGGCTACGAGGAATGTCTGGAGCCGTCTTCTTCCTACAGTACCTTCGGAAAATGGTTTGAGTACGTTACCAAGTGTGCGCAGTCAGAGCAGCAGTACAGCGCCGAGGTGAAGCGCAATGTGATGTTGAAGAATGCGATTCAGAACGCTGTCGACGTGTGTCTGGAAAGTACCGGCCTGCGTGATCTGTACTATAATTACCGCCTGAACTGCTTTGTTGTCAGTCATCCCGATATGGGTGAAATGGTGGTAGATGAATTGAGCGACGGCTTCCGCAGTATTATCAGCATGGTGGCTGACCTGGCCTATCGCATGGCGCGTCTGAATCCGCAGCTGCGTGAGGATGCGGTAACCAAGACTCCGGGGCTTGTATTGATTGATGAGGTAGAAATGCATCTGCACCCGCTGTGGCAGCAGACGGTACTGCTGGATTTGCAGAAAACCTTCCCGATGGTACAGTTTGTAGTGACTACGCATAGTGCGCAGGTGCTTAGCAGCGTGCCGGCAGAGAGCATACGTGTATTGGCCTGGGGCAAGCAGTTCGAAGGCGTGCGCCACGTAGATTTTTCCTTGGGCGCCAACAGCTATCAGCTGCTGCAGGATATTCAGAATGTGAGCCCACGTCCGCAATCCCTGCCGATTGTGCAGGATTTAAAGCGTTATCTGCAGCTGGTGAGCGAGGATGCCTGGGATACGCCGGAGGCGCTGGAGCTGCGCAAAAAGCTGGATAAATGGTCCAAGGGCAAGGAGCCTGCTCTGCTGCGTGCGGATATGGATATCCGTATGCGTCAGTTCCGCAGGAGGCGCTCATGAAACGTGTTTATAAAAGCAAGGAGGAGCCGGAGCTTCTCAGGCAGTACAGGCTGCATAATCCCGAGGAAACCTGGGAGCATTTCCGCCGTCGCTGCCGCAAGGGCTATAAACAGGTGCGCGAAGCAATTTTGCGTGACCAGCACGGCCTTTGCGCCTATTGTGAGGTAGGCATTAAGCTGGCGGAGGAGGAAGGCGAGGTTGACGACTTCCGCGTGGAGCATTTTTATCCGAAAAATGCTACGCAGGAGCATGGGCACAACTATCATCTGGATTGGCGCAATCTGTTGGGCGTATGCCACGGCGGCAGTCAGCCCTATGTGCCTGACCCCGAGTGGCGCTATTCCAGCCAGAAGCGTGACCGCAGCTGCGATGTGCCTAAGGGTGGGCGTGAAATTACAAACTATATCCTCAATCCGCTGAAGATTCCCGGCAAAATTCGTCTGTTCCGTTATGCGGAGCATAGCGGGCGGATGTACGTAGACGAAGATACTTGCCCCAAAGATTTGCAGGGTAAGGCGCGTAGTACTATCCGCGAACTGAACTTGAATGCGCCGCGGCTGATGCGCATGCGCCGTGAGGTAATTCATACGCTGGAGGACCAGATAAGTGATGAGCTTAGTAAGGGCCGAGAGCTGGATGAAGTGTTGGAAATGCTGGCAACCATCTGTCTGGTGCCTGATTATAATGGCGTAACGCTGCCGTTCTTTTCCGTTATCCGTTGGTATCTGGGCGAGGCAGCGGAAGAAGTTATCCGTTCGAGCGGAGCAAAGCTGTAGCGTTCAAATCCTGTCTGCGATGCAGGCAGGATTTTTTTCGTCCATGAAGAATAATATAAAATGGTTCTTGAAGCATGAAATTTTGATAAATACACTATAAAAAAGGAGAATAGACAAATGCAAGTTACGAACAAGGCTTTTAAGGCCTACGATGTACGCGGCGTTTACCCCACAGAAGTTAACGAGGAAATGGCTTACCGTATGGGACGCATTTTTTCGGCAATGTTCGCTGCGGAAACTGTTGTTGTCGGACATGATATCCGCTTGAGCGGCAGAGCATTGGTGGAT
>OGDE01001708.1_pt1 | contig 12742 bp, 7 predicted proteins | sample 1570321 | NCBI WGS metagenome assembly OGDE01 (sample SAMEA2581976, study PRJEB24529) | metagenome | biome: Human gut stool | place: China | collected 2011 | reverse complement strand
GTCTATTTATATTATTATAGCAATTTCTTACATTTTTTACAACAGCCAAAACAAAACCCCGCAGCATAAAGCAGTCCGCCTCAATGCTACGGGGTTCATTATCTATATCTTTTTAATTTAACATGGCTTTTTATTACAATGTAATCTCAACGCTTGTTGTTCCGGCTTTAGCTTCTACAGTCTTTCCTTCTGCTGTTACAGTAAAGTTCTTATCTGTAGAGTTATAAGATACTGTTATGACATTTGCGTTACGCTCAGCTTTTATGTCTGTAAGTTTGTTTGACTCACTGTCATAGATAGTTGCTGTCGCACTCTTTCCATCTTCAAGACCGTAAATGACCGCATCAGCTTTTTCAAGATAATCATAAACTACTGTCATCTTGTCTTCTGCATCAAAATTACCATATGTGACAATGCTGTTTGGACGGGCAAGGATAGGTGTCTGGAAGTAGTCACACTGTCTCTTGTAATATTTTCCGCCCTCGTATGTTTCACCGCTCTGAATGTCTGTCCATGTTCCGCAGTCAGGTACATAGAATTCTGCAATTCCTTCTTCATTCATAACAGGTACGATACAGAGATTGTCACCGAGCATATACTGCTGGTCAAGATACTTGCAAGCTGTATCATCAGAGAATGCAACTATCATTGAACGCATCATAGGAACACCAACATTGTGTGTCTTGTTTGCCTGTGCCCAGAGGTAAGGCATAAGTCTTCCTTTAAGGACTGTATAGTGACGAAGTACATCACAAGCTTCTGTATCACCATCTTCGTCGTAAACCCAAGGTACTCTGTAAGATGTTGAACCATGTAAACGGCTGTGTGTAGAGAGAAGTCCGAATGCACACCATCTCTTATAAACATCAGCAGGTGCAGTAGCTTCAAATCCACCCATATCGTGTGAGAAGAAACCGAATCCAGATGAGCAGAGTGAAAGTCCGCCACGGAGAGTCTCGGACATTGCTGAATACTCAGCGTAGCAGTCACCGCCCCAGTGAACAGGGAATTTCTGTCCGCCTACTGTTGCACTTCTCGCAAAGAGACAAGCCTTATCTTTTCCATAGTAATCTTCAAGAGCTTCAAATACACACTTGTTGTAAAGGTATGTATAGTAGTTGTGCATCTTGATAGGATCCATTCCATTGTAATATTTGCACTTTGTAGGTATTCTCTCACCAAAGTCTGTCTTGATGTTATTTACACCCATATCAAAAAGTTTCTTAAGTAATCCCTTGAACCACTCACAAGCCTCAGGATTTGTAAAGTCAACGATAGCCATACCAGGCTGCCACATATCTGACTGGAATACGCTTCCGTCAAGGTTTTTGATGAAATATCCCTTTTCTTTTCCGATGTCAAAAAGTTTTGACTGCTGTCCGATGTATGAGTTAATCCATACGCAGACTTCAAGACCTTTTTCATTGTGAAGCTTGTCTAAAAGTCCCTTAGGATCCGGGAACATATCCTTATCCCACTCAAAGTTACACCACTCATACTCTTTCATCCAGAAGCAATCGAAATGGAATACCTGAAGCGGAATCTTACGCTCTTTCATCCCATCGATAAAACTCATAACTGTCTTTTCATCATAGCTTGTAGTAAATGATGTTGAAAGCCATAAACCAAATGTATATGCTGGTGGAAGTGCAGGCTTTCCTGTAAGTGTAGTATAGTTTTCAAGAACATGCTCAAGGTTTTCTCCACCAATGATAAAGTATTCAAGTTCCTCTCCAGGTACCGTAAATGTAACTTTTGATACTGTATCTGAGTTTACTTCAAATGAAACCTTGTCTGAACTATTTACAAGTACACCGTAGCTCTTTGATGAAATGTAGAACGGTACTGTCTTGTAACTCTGGTCTGAACAGGTACCACCATCGCAGTTCCATGTCTCAACTGTCTGACCATTCTTTACAAATGGTGTGAACTTCTCACCGAAACCATAAATACACTCACCTATGTCTGTCTTTAACTGTTCTCTGAGATATGTTGTATGAGCATCCTGTGGATAGTTGAAGAACTCGTCATCTTCCTGAAGATTCATGCGTGCATTAGCCGTGAACTGACTCTCTGAAATGATAGATGTTGCTCTCCATGCACCGCCTGTAAGGTGTCTGTCTTTGTAATAGAACTGAACATCCCAGTCATCGCCAATCTTAATCTCAACTCTTGTATCACCTGAAGTAAGTGTAACCTTATCTTCTGTTCTCTCGATTACAGGAGTATAACCTGTATCCTCATTGAGCTCATAACGAGGACTATTGTCAAGACCTCCTCTGTAATGGTCAATATGAACTTTAATGATGTTTTCTGAAGTAGAGCTGTATGTAATCTCAAGGTTTGGTCCCCCGAGAGTCATACCTCTGTTCATAACCGTATAAGGTGTTGCAAGAACCTTAATGGAATTTTCAGTAGTTTCAACTTTGTATGCCTGTGAAGCATAGTTTACATTATAACCTTTTTTACTTAACCAAAATCCGTCTGCTACTTTCATTAGAAATCTCCTTTCTTTTTTTCCCATTTACTTAACTTTGATTACATTATATAAGCACTTTTTTGGTTCGTCTATAATTATTAGTGCGATTTTTAACACTATTATGATAACATACACACTTATGTATCTATACAGAAAGGTTCCACTGTAACTTCACCGTACATATCAGTGATAATACCAGATATTTCTAATCAGTTCTCTGGGCTTTCATCTTTACTTTCATCTCATACATACGCTCATCTGCCCTTGAACAGACTCCGTCAGTTTTCGGCATATCAAATTCCTCACTGCCTGCTATTCCATAAGAAGTCTGCATAAAATGCTTATGCCCGCCTTTATTATCCTCATCGATAAGTTCAAGCATTTTGTTGATACATTTCTTTATTTTTATATCATTCATCGACTTTTTGATAATGACACAGAACTCATCTCCACCCATGCGGCATACCGTGCCTATATCATCAAAAGCATTTTTTAATATCCGGGAAAATCTCGTGATAAGCATATCCCCTTCTTCATGACCATATCTGTCATTTGTTCTTTTCAGATAATTCAGATCAAGCCACACCACACAATACGCTTCACTGCCATTGTCAAGTTTTTCAAATTCTTCCATCGACTTCGCCCTGTTGTAAAGTCCGGTCATGGGATCAGTATATGCCATCCTAAGCAACACTTGTCGTTCAACATCATCCTTAAAAACTTTCATATAATTCATAAGATAGCTGAATAATAATGCTAATATTATGTAAATATTTCCTACAGGCATAAGATATACAGGCAAATCTGACATACCACCCGGATTTTTTGAAAGAACAAATGAAAGCAGTGGTATCGTATTATTTATTATAAGTACCCATAACACAGATGCTCTCAACTTGTCACCAACATTGTTGAATATTCTCCTAAAATTAGCAATAAACAGGCTTAAAAGTCCCATTATCATAAATACCCGGTAATATCCTGACACCCGGTTTAAATGAAAATCATAGAAGAAATAAGCAATTACTGTTACAACTGTTGCAGCTATATCAGCCATAACATATATTTTCATGTACCATCTGAATCTGCATCACCCTGACTTATGTCTCTCTAACCTTTAAATTTAAGTGCTTTTTTAAGCAGCTTTATATTTTCATTCATAAGCTCAATGTAAGACACACCGTTTTTTAACTGTTTTGCCGATACCATGTGACAAGTATTAAATACCTCTACTTTTGCCCCTGTCTTTTTTGCTATCTTCTCTGCCACATCTGACTTATCATTCTCACTTTTAAATATAACCGGAATTTTTTCTTCCTTTATTCTCTCTTCAAGATAAGATATTGTCTGCTTTTTAGGTTTCTGATATCCACCACAGACAGGATATGCCGCACTATAGGCAAGTCCAAGTTCGCTTGCCATGTATCTCATCGAAAATCCATCGGCAAATATAAGATGCTTAATTCCTGCATTTTCGGACACTTCTCTAAGCTCATAATCTACATCTTCAAGTTTCTTTATATATTTTTTAGCATTTTTCTTATAATAATCTGCATTTTCTTTATCGGCATCACAAAGCTTTTCCTCTATAATTGAAACAATCTTTTTTGCACATACCGGTGAAGTCCACAAATGTTCATCATATTCACGCTGTCCTGTCTGCTCCTTTAGGTCGCCATCTTCATTCAGCGAACTCACAATATCTGACGCATTATCCATCATAGGAACTTTTTTAATTTTCTTTGCTTCTTTACTTTTTACTTTCAAAAGGCTGTCAACCCATTTTTCAGAAGTTCCACCATTGTAAATAAGAACATCCGCCTTTAATACATTGGACATATCCGTTGAATCCGGTTTAAATGAATGTAAATCCTGTCCAGCCGGAACTATCATCGAAAGTTCCACTTTGTCACATGCTATATTCTTCACAAAATCATAATATGGGAATATCGTCGTCACTACAGATAATTTTTTGCTTTCTTCATTATCCTTTTGTGAGCCTTTTTTGCAGCCTGCAAATGAACATATGCAAATAAGCAAAAGCGTACAAACAAGTAATCTCTTTTTAAGTTTCATATCTTTCCTCCTGAGTTTTTCTTTTTTCTGTGTCTTAAGCATACGATAATAATACTGAGAAGAAATATTTCTTTGCAAAGTGCGGACACTCCAAGTCTGTTCTGCGGCTTCTTTCTCATACCATGCACGGGCATCATGGTCTTTGACCTGCAATAAAGCCGAGTAATGCGACCACGACAATAACCCAACAGATTTTCCAGACGGTGTCTGGAAAATTTCAGGATAAGTCTTATAAAAAGAATAAAAGCTATATAAATTTGATTTTGTATAACCTCTTCCATATTCAGCCGACAATTCTTTTGCCAGCTTTTTTATAACTTCAGCTCCATATTTTGCCCTGTCCTCACCCTGTAATTCTTCTTCTGCAATTCGATACCCAAGCAGCCAGATTCTCTGTATCAGTGTTGTATTGACCGCCTGATATGCAGCTTTTTGTGAAGACTCAATAATCCCACACATATCATTTAAAATGTCATCAGTTTTAACAAAATTATCCATAAGACTATTTTGTCCTGTTTTTTGTAATTTATTATCCATAGCCACCGCTCCTTTGGATTTCGATTTCAATTAAAACATTATTTTCCAAAAGTTGTCAATCTCTACTACTAATCTCTCATCTAAATTCTTTCTTAAAAAAATTTTACTCACTCAATGAAGTTTTTAATCTGCGTACTTCTTAAAATTCTCTGCCTGCTCAAGAACTTCCTTATAAACATCATCAATTGTTACTGGCGGATATCCAAACTCATCAAGTAACAGTATTAAATCCACTTGTAGATTTGCCTTAATATCATCACGGGCAGACCAATCGGTATAACATGATTTATCATCAACAATCTGCTTTATTCTTTTGGAAAGTTCAATCATCTTATCGTCCGAATATTCAAACTCATACTTCTTGGCAACAGCTTTCAAAATGTCATAGAAAGCCTTTTCTTCATAATCAATCCCCATATTTTTAAATGAGTTCTTTTCTGTTTTTAATTCAGATAACAAATTTACAAGCTGCTCCGCAACATCATCAAGAACCTCTTTTGCATATGTCTCATCACTACGACGGTTATTATACTCATCAATAACTTTTTTGAGTCTGTCTGCAAATTCAACTCCCATAATCTTATTGACTTTCTTAAACTCATCAATTGCCTGAGAAAGAAGCCTTTGAAGTATCTTAATTTTCGTATTAGGCAACTGAATGGCATTTATCTTATCCATATATTCGTCACTAAAAATGTCAACAGATATATGCTTTCCAGTTTCAAACAATTCCTCAATACCATCTGACTGAATTGCACTCTCAAGCATTTTACGAACACGAGCGTTCATCTGCTCAATATCCGGTGCATCACCTTTTGTCCACTTGAATAGAATTGAACGTACAGCACAATAAAAATGAATATAATCTTTATCTTCATCAGAGAATTTATCGCTTGAACTGCAAAGATTAAATGCCTGTTTCATTCTCTTAACTGCTGCCATAAATCTTCTTTCCAGTTCTTCGGACAACTGCACATACTCAACCGCACATTTCAGGCAAGCAAACTGCTCGGTAGGCGAACCATTGAAGAAATCGCTACCGTTAAAATTGTGGAACATCTGAGCAAGAACCTCTAATTGGTCTTTTACAATCGTAATAGACTGCTCCACTCCTTCAAATTCTTCACACTCAAAATTCGTGTACTTTTTGAGTGCAGTATTCATATTTTTCTTGATACCTATATAATCAACTATTAAGCCTTTATCCTTGCCCTCACATACACGATTTACACGAGAAATCGTCTGAATAAGGGTATGCTGCTGAATAGGCTTATCTATGTAAATCGTATCAAGCTCCGGTACATCAAAACCAGTCAGCCACATATCTACAACAATGGCAATCTTAAAATTTGATTTTGGTTTCTTGAACTGACGATCAAACTCTTTTCTATCCTCTTTTGTTCCCAGCATATCAAAAAGCTTATCTTCATCATCCTTATTGCGAGTCATAATCAGCTTGATTTTTTCTATTGGCTTCAATTCTTTTTTATCTTTTTCACTCAGAACCACTCCATCATCACAAATTTTCTTCTCAGTCCATTCCGGTCTGAGTTTCTTAATTATTTTATAAAAGTTATATGCTATGGTACGATTGGCACATACAAACATTGCTTTACCTGCAACGGTTGCGCCTTCGGCTACACGGGTTTCATAATGTTTAATAAAGTCCTGTGCAACCGCTTTCAGTCTGTCTGGTTCACCAATAATGACTTCCATTTTTGCAACCGCTTTCTGGCTTTCTTCTATTTGATGCTCATTTGCCCCCTCAAGCTCACACTTAGCATAGTATTCTTCAATCTCCTTAACCTTATCCTGATTAAGCATAACTTTAGCCGCACGACCATCATAAACAAGATTAACTGTAATGCCGTCCTTAACAGCTTCTGTCATTGTATATGCGTCTACAACACCGCCAAAGACTTCGATTGTTCCATCAACCGGAGTTCCTGTAAATCCTACATAAGTTGCATTTGGCAAAGAGTCGTGCAAATACTTGGCAAAACCATATGTTTTCTTAACACCGGACTCTGTTATCTTAACTTTTTGGTCGAGATTGATTTGACTTCTATGTGCTTCATCAGAAATACAAATAACATTTGTTCTATCTGTAAGAAGCTGCAAATCCTCTGTAAATTTCTGAATAGTAGTGAGATAAACCCCACCACTTTCTCGCCCTTGCAATTCCTCACGAAGTTTCTCTCGTGACTCAATACTTATAACAGTTTCATCTCCGATGTATGTTTTTGAACCAACGAACTGCTTAGAAATCTGGTCGTCAAGGTCTGTTCTATCCGTAATAATAAGAATAGTCGGAGAAGAAAAGTATTTGCTTTTCATCAGCATACGAGTCAGGAAAAGCATTGTATAACTCTTGCCACACCCGGTCGCTCCAAAGTATGTTCCACCTTTACCATCTCCCTCCGGGCGAAGATGAACCTTAATATTCTCATACAATTTATTTGCTGCAAAGAACTGTGGATAACGACATACTATCTTCAAATCTTTATCTGAGTTATCCGGAAAATAAATGAAATCTTTTATGACTTCAAGCAAACGGTCTTTTCGGAACAATCCTTTTATCATTGTTATAAGGGAATTTATACCGTCTAATTCTTTATCGTCTGAATTTATCTTTCTCCACGCATAGAAGAAATCATAAGGGCTAAAGAAAGAACCATATTTATTATTTACTCCGTCACTAATAACAACAAAAGCATTATATTTAAAAATTTCAGGAATATCTCTACGGTAGCGGATTGTAAGTTGCTTATACGCATCCATTATTGTTGTGTTTTCCCGTACTGCACTCTTAAATTCAAGAACAACAACAGGAATACCATTCACAAACACAATGCCATCAGGAATACGCAACTGATTGTTTATCCCCTCAATTTCAAACTGATTAACTACTTTGAAAATATTGTTTTCTGGAGTGTCAAAATCAACAAGTTCAATATAGAGATCTTTCTGCGTCCTGTCCTCCCGGTTAAGAATAAAGCCATCACAGAGTAACTTGAATACAGCTTTATTCGCTTCATAAATCGTGCCAGAAATATTACGCAACTTTAGAAAGACACTATCTACCTCACTCGGTGTAATACCGTCTTTCGCATAGCAATTATAAAGGTATTGTTTCAAATCATCCGTAAGCAGAACCTCCGTCCTTTCTCTATGTATCTGGTTGCCACTGACATAAGTATATTCATCGTCTTTAAATAACTCCATTATCGACATTTCCAATGCGTGTTCATTAAAATTTGCCATTGTGTTCACTCCTTTTATACGCTCTATGCTTTATAAAATATCTGCAAAATATCTATTTTTCTTTTTAGTAAATATAACTTGTGACGGGAATAAATTCTCTCCCATATTCGCCATTCCAATAACCGTATATGCCCAATCGCTCAATTCTTCCGGCAAGCGATAACAAATAGGATTGCCCTCATTTAAAATCGTAATCAGTGGAATACCCGATTTATCTATTCCAACAGATAAAACCATTTCCGTTTGACTGCCTTCGGCAATTTGAAAACTTGGTTGCTTCGTAATATCATAATAGACTTTTTCTCCACGACGATTTAGAAAATAATCCTCATCATTTTCATAAATAAAGTCTATCGGCAATTTACTTTGTCTGCGTTTAAAATAATCGTCTAACAGCCGACATACATATCCATTAAAATACTCACTTTGCATTTCTAGTTTCTCATTAACAATTTGCTTTGTATTCTCAAAATGAGCCATATAGCGAAGTAATCCTATTAAACATACCAAGTCATCAGAATAAATTCCTGCATACGACTTATACCAAGCATTATCCCATTCACAAATTATCTTATACAATTTTTTATATAGGTTCAGTTGAGCTTCATTAAGCTGAAACCATTTCGTATCTAACAGTTTTTTCTCCGTTCCCTCCACACTGGAATGATAGTGCAATTCATCACACAAGGCTTTTAACAATTTTGAAATAGTTCCCACCATCATGTCTGCCATACGCAATCCATAACTCTCTTTTGAATCCCCCTCTATCACATTCGACAATCCAATTTTACACGCCGCCTGCATTGTCCTACCAGCTTCGTTTTGCTCTCCCTCTTTATCTAAAACTAAGTCATAATCATTGATATGTTCTTCTTGTAAGTATTTTGCAAAACCACTAAACGGCATACGATAATCCCATTGCAGTTCCGGAATAGCTGAAATATTATCCAAAATACATAATATTATCTCAAAAGCTATGTTCTCCCGCTCTTTCAGTCTTATATTTGAACGGTTACATTCAATTCGTTCTCGAAAAAATCTTTTCAATTCCACTACGAATTCTTCTGGATTATCATAAATACTTTTGATTACCTTCTGCGGACGATACACAACAATAGACTTTATGATAGAATACTTAACTGCATCTGCATCGATAAAGCAGTTATTATGATAACCTTTAAAAAGTTGCAAAATCAAATATTCAATCTTACTCGCAACAGAAAAATATAACTTGATACTTTCATCAAAAATGGATAAAAAATCCATTATAAGCTGTGTGTTAGCTTTATTAAGTGAAGCAAAACCAAAGTCAAACTGTTTCTGTTTCAAAGTTGTGCTTTTTAATTCTCCATTTCGGTCTTTACGGTCAGCATATTTCTTTTCAAAGTTCTCATATTTCTCGAAAACTTCTTTTTCCTTTTCTTTTGACCAACCAACTACAACCGTAACAAAATTATCATAATAATTTATAGCAGTTACAGTATTATAATTAATTTTTCTACTGTGTTCTGACTCATCATAATAAAATTTATATGTATCCATAACTCTTCCATCTCCTTTCTGTTAAATGATAATTTAGTAGCTTGATAATGTAGCAGTAATCGTTTCCAGAAGTTGTTTTAGAAAATGAATTTCCTCTGTTACTTCTTTCATTTGCTCAAGAACTAATTTGCCAATCTTATTGAATGTCGCAAGCTTTTCTTTTGAAGGAGTCATTAGCGGAAAAGAAGCTAATTCTTCTCCTGAAACTCTTTGGCGACCACTTGAACCATTCATAAATTGCAATGCAAAGGTTACAAATTTTGAGCTTCTAATGAGAAAATAGTAAAAGCAAGATGGAATATCATCTTTAGAAGCAAAAACAATATATTCAGTTGAGCCAAAAGCAATTTCTCCATCATTAAGAATATTTATATATGCAGCTTTACCATTTTCAAGACACGGTGTAATACGTGCGATTAAAGTATCTCCATTTATAAATCGGACACCACCGTTATATGGCTTAGTTGTATCTCCAGTAGGTATGCAACCACTCATCGGTAATGTTGACATATCGAAGCAACGGGCTTCAATACCCTTAGAAAGAGGTCGAAAAGGATTAACCAGTGCAATATCAGCCAATGTACAATCCGTATCATCACAAGATAAGAATAAATTATTGAAGTAAGCTTGAGCAGTTGCTTCTAAATTATCATTTACAATAGAACTTCCATCAGTGGCGGGAGTTAAAACAAGGGATTGCCACTGGTAGTCATTCTCTTAAAAATAAAAGGAGGATTGACTATGAAACAGAATTTAATAACAGATGTTATTCAAGGAATGTTACCTTACTTGAATAATGCACAGACAGAAAGGTTGCAAGAGGTGTTGCAGCATACGCTGTTTGATTATGAGGTAACAAAGACAGAAAAAGATAAGGAACTTTCAGCACAAAATCTGGTAGAGTCTTTTCTGTCGGCAAAGCGTATAGAGGGGTGTTCTGAGAAAACTTTGAAATACTATAATGCAACAATACAGTCAATGATTGATAGTATTGGCAAAGGTATTAAGTACATTGTAACTGATGACATTCGTTGCTATTTGACCGAGTATCAAGATAAGAAGAAATCAAGTAAAGTTACTATTGATAATATAAGACGCATACTTTCTAGCTTTTTTTCTTGGCTTGAAGATGAGGATTATATTTTGAAAAGTCCGGTCAGACGAATACATAAGATTAAGACTGGAACAAATATTAAAGAAACTTATTCAGATGAAGCACTTGAATTGATGAGGGATAATTGCACAGAACTTAGGGACTTGGCAATGATTGATATGCTTGCTTCAACGGGGATGCGTGTTGGAGAAATGGTGTTGTTAAATCGTGAAGATATAGATTTTAACGAAAGAGAATGTGTTGTTTTCGGTAAAGGCGATAAGGAGCGAATAGTTTATTTTGATGCAAGAACGAAAATACATTTGCAAAATTACTTAAATAGCCGAAATGACAATAATCCGGCACTTTTTGTATCATTACAATGTCCGTATAATCGAATGAATATCGGAGGTATTGAAGTGAGATTACGACAGCTTGGAAAACGATTGGGACTTAATAAGGTACATCCACATAAATTCAGGCGAACGCTTGCGACAATGGCAATAGATAAAGGAATGCCGATAGAGCAGCTTCAGCAGCTCTTGGGACATAAAAGAATAGATACAACATTGCAATATGCAATGGTTAAGCAGAGTAATGTGAAAATTGCTCATAGAAAATATATAGGATAAAGAGGAGGAGATATGTATAAAACTATTGAAGAACTCGTAACAAAAGTAGATGAAAGAAATAGTGATGGAGCAGTTTCAGAATTGATAGGTGTAAGTATTGATAAATGTTTCATTAAGTCCGTTGCAAATACCAATGGAACAGACCTTTCAAAATATAAGATTATCCGTAAAGATGATTTTGCAGTAAGTTTAATGCAGGTAAGTCGTGATGGAAAAATACCAGTTGCAAGACTAGAGGAATATGAAGAAGCAATAATGTCGCCTGCATATCCTATTTTTAGAGTAAAAGATAGGAATATTATTTTGCCAGAGTATTTAGAAATGTGGTTCAAAAGACCTGAATTCGATAGAGAAGCTGCATTTATTGCAGTTGGTGGTGTGCGTGGAAGTATGCCATGGGAAGAATTTATAAAAATGAAATTGCCAGTTCCGTCTATTGAAAAACAAAAAAGTATTGTGAAAGCATATAAGATTGTTGCGGACAGAATAGCTTTAAAGCAGAAGATAAATGATAATTTAGAAGCAACTGCTCAAATAATCTTCAAATCATTATTTATTGACTATGAAAGAGCAGACTGTTCGGACTTTGTTAAGTTTGAGTTTGGAAAATATCCTTCAAATTGGAAGCTAATTGACTTGGAAGCTATCGTTGATGTTCGTGATGGAACCCACGACTCGCCAACCAAAACTGAATTTGGAAAATATCTCATAACTTCTCGACATTTGCTTCCCTATACTGTTGCCCGTGATAATGCGTACTTCATTAGTGAAAATGATTTCAATAAAGTGAACGAAAGAAGCAAGGTTGAATATGGAGATATTCTCTTTAGTATGATAGGAACAATCGGTACTATTTCCTTTATTGCAGACCCCAAAATTAATTTTGCAATAAAAAATGTAGGATTATTCCGTACTTCTCAAAATCCAACAATACGCTATTACCTTCTCTCATATCTTAAAAGTAATATTGTTGAGAAGTATATATCTTCTTATATGGCAGGAAGTACACAATCCTATGTAAGTCTAAATATACTTAGAAAAATACCACTTATTCTGCCACCGGATAATATACTACAAAATTTTGAGAAGCAAGTAACACCATTATTTCCAGCCCTGATT
>OGDE01001703.1_pt1 | contig 12778 bp, 7 predicted proteins | sample 1570321 | NCBI WGS metagenome assembly OGDE01 (sample SAMEA2581976, study PRJEB24529) | metagenome | biome: Human gut stool | place: China | collected 2011 | reverse complement strand
TATGGAAACACTTACCGTAATGGGACAGCGTGCAAAAACAGCCGCCGCCCAGCTTGCAAAAACAGGAATCACCGAACGCAATAATGCTTTAAAAGCAGCTGCAGATGCACTGCTTGCAAAACGTGATACCATTCAGGCTGCCAATGCAAAAGACATTGAAGCCGCAAAGAAAAATCAGATGAAGCCGGCAATGATTGACCGTCTGACACTGACCGATGCCAGAATTGAAGGCATGGCAGAAGGCTTGTATCAGATTGTCCAGTTAGACGACCCGATTGGTGAAATCACTTCCATGAAGCAGCGTCCAAACGGTCTGATGATTGGTAAAAAAAAGGTTCCATTAGGTGTTATCGCCATTATTTATGAATCCCGTCCAAATGTTACAGCCGATGCTTTCGGACTGACTTTAAAATCCGGCAATGCCGTTATTTTAAGAGGTGGCAGTGATGCAATTCATTCCAATACGGCAATCGTTTCCGTAATTACCGAAAGCCTGAAAGAATGTGGTATCAATCCGGATGCCATCCAGCTGGTTACCGATACCGACAGGGCGCTTGTGACAGAATTAATGCATATGAATAAATATATTGATGTCATTATTCCGAGAGGCGGTGCCGGACTGATTCAGAATGTCGTCCAAAACAGCACCGTTCCGGTCATTGAAACAGGAACCGGAAACTGCCATATTTATGTGGATGAATATGCAGACTTCAAGATGGCGGAAGATATTATTTTCAATGCAAAGACACAGCGTATCGGTGTCTGCAATGCCTGTGAATCTTTAGTTGTCCACAGTAAGATTGCCGGTGAATTTATCCCGCAGCTGGTTGACCGCTTAAAATTAAAAAACGTTGAAATCCGTGGTGATGAACGTGCAATAGCTGCCGACTCACGGATTGTTCCGGCAACGGAAGAAGACTGGGGAACGGAATACTTAGATTACATCATTTCATTAAAGGTTGTGGATTCCATTGATGAAGCAATTACACACATTAACCGCTATAATACCGGTCATTCCGAGGCCATTATCACAAAAGATTATGACCACGCACAGCAGTTTTTAAATGAAATTGATGCCGCCGCCGTCTATGTCAATGCATCTACACGTTTTACGGATGGATTTGAGTTTGGCTTCGGTGCGGAAATCGGTATCAGCACACAAAAGATTCACGCACGCGGTCCGATGGGACTGGATGCGCTGACCACTTCCAAATATGTCATTTACGGAAACGGACAAGTCCGGAAGTAGCCTTGAAAAATTTACAGGTAATTTTAATGCCGTCTGACGGCAGAATGGGGAATTGTAATGATAAAAAGTGTTAAAGATTTAAAAGCGTATGAAGATGTCTTTACGCTGATTGATGAATGTACTGATAACTATGTGTTCGTTTATGATTTAGAAAATGATTTGTTTCATATAAGTAAATCTGCACTGGATACTTTTACTTTGGAAGAGGAACATATCAAATTGGCTTCCAGCGCTTTGAAACCTCTGGTTTATCCAAAAGACTGGGACAGGCTGGCTGCTGATATCCGTGCCGTGCGCAATCAGGAAAAAGCACAGCACAACCTGGAGTACCGCCTGATTACCAAAGATGATGAAATTATCTGGGTAAGCGGAAAAAGCCGTACCTTTTTTAATGAAAATGGTGAGCCTTTCATGCTGATAGGCTGCATTTGCGAAATCGGAAAGCATAACAAATACGACAATATCACAAGCCTTTACTGTGAAGATGTGTTAAAAGAGCGTTATGCCCTTGCAAAAATCGCAGAGCCGCAGCCTGTTACCGGCACGATATTGTTAATCGGCATTGACAATTTCCGCGAAATCAATGAAAAATACGGTACCCAAATGGGCAACATTCTGCTTGCCGGTGTTGCAGAGGCAATTGCCGTCTGCTGCAAAAACCGTGAAAATGTATTCCGTTTCCACGGGGATGAATTTGCCGTGATTTTAAAAGAACAGCCGTCATGTACCACCGCCGATGCGAAAAAATTGTATAAAACTATCCGTAGAAAGATCGATTCTTCAATTGAAAAAAACGGGTATCATATGTTTTTCACGATTTCCGGTGGTGCGGCTTCTTTTAATACACAGGAGGATTCTTACGAAGATGTTTTAAAAAATGCCAAATTTGCACTGCATGTTTCAAAATTAAATGGTAAAAACACCTTTACACCATATTCAGAAGATGAATATCTTTCCTATATCCGCAGAATTGATATTCAGGAAGAATTAAGAAAATGTGTGGAAAATGATTTTAAGGGCTTTGAAGTCTATTACCAGCCAATTATGAAACCGCAGACGAACACCCTCTACGGCTCGGAAGCCTTAATCCGCTGGCACAGTGAGAAATACGGTTTTATGTCACCGGTTGATTTCGTTCCACTGCTTGAAGAAAGCGCCTTAATCATCCCGCTCGGCAAATGGATTATTGAAAATGCGGTGCGGCAGTGTAAAGCATGGGTTTCGGTTTATCCGGATTTTATAATGAATATTAACCTGTCCTTTGTACAGATTATTAAAAGTGATATTTTAAAAGACGCGGTAGAATTACTGGAACAGTATGAACTCTCTGCCGAACATGTTGTTTTTGAGGTCACGGAAAGCGGCGAGCTGGAAAATAATACTGCCGTAAAGCATGTGTTAAATTCTTTTAATAACAAAAGCTTAAATCTTGCTATTGACGATTTCGGTACGGGCTATTCTAACCTGCGCTATATCCGCGATATGATGTTTGGCATTATCAAAATCGACCGTCTGTTTATCAAAGATATTAATGAAAGCAGCCAAAACTACACACTTGTCAAGTATGTAACGGAAATGGCGCACAACTTTAACATCAAGGTCTGCGTGGAAGGTGTCGAAACGCAGGAAGAATACGACAAGGTCATGACATTAAAACCAGACTGTATTCAGGGCTTTTTCTACGGCAAACCGATGAATGCCGGAAATTTTGCCGCCAGCTATATTTAACAGCAGAGTCAAATCTACAAAATTTCATTGTAGATTTGACTTTTTTTATGGAATTCAGTAAAATTATGAGTTGACGGTTTTAAACTGATACAATGACAGATTATAGAAATAAGGAGTATTTTAAATGGGCAATATTGCACTTACCGATGTTATTCCACAGGATTCCCTGGAACGACAGTTATATTTTATAGAAAAATGCAAAGCTTATGTAGCAGACTTACAGGAAAAGTTAGGACGTCCCTTAACCTGCTGTACCCAGACGTTTGGGTGTCAGATGAATGCGAGGGACTCTGAAAAGCTTCTTGGTATTTTAACGGAAATCGGCTATGTTCCGGTTGAAACAGAAGAAGCCGACCTCGTGCTTTACAATACCTGTACCGTCCGTGAAAATGCCAACCTGCGTGTATACGGACGTCTTGGCCACTTAAACGGCTTAAAAAAGAAAAATCCGCATATGATTATCGCACTGTGCGGCTGTATGATGCAGGAAACACAGGTTGTTGAAAAAATCAAGCAGTCTTACCGCTTTGTCGACATTATGTTCGGTACATTCAACATTTTCAAGCTGGCAGAACTGCTCTACAGCAGATGGACACAGGAAGACCAGATTATCGACATCTGGGACAGCACAAAAGAAGTGGTGGAAGAACTGCCGACTATGCGTAAATATCCGTTTAAATCCGGTGTTAATATTATGTACGGCTGTAACAACTTCTGCAGTTACTGTATCGTGCCATATGTGCGCGGCCGCGAAAAGAGCCGTGAGCCGAAAGAAATTATCATGGAAATTGAACGTCTTGTAAAAGACGGTGTCAAGGAAGTCATGCTTTTAGGACAAAATGTTAATTCTTACGGTAAAAATCTTTCTGTTCCGGTTACATTTGCAGAATTATTACAGGAAGTGGAAAAGATTGACGGCTTAGAGCGTATCCGTTTTATGACACCGCATCCGAAGGATTTATCCGATGACTTAATTGACGTTATGAGCAAGTCCAAAAAAATCTGCAACCACGTACACCTTCCGGTGCAGTCGGGCAGCAGCCGTTTATTAAAGCTGATGAACCGTAACTACACAAAGGAGCATTATCTGGAACTGGTTGACAAAATCCGCAGTAAAATGCCTGACGTATCCCTGACAACCGATATTATTGTCGGCTTTCCGGGTGAAACAGAAGAAGATTTTGAAGAAACCTTAGACGTTGTAAGAGAAGCAAAATACGACAGTGCGTATACCTTTATCTATTCAAAGCGTACCGGAACACCTGCTGCCGCAATGGAAAATCAGGTACCGGAAGATGTTGTTAAAAACCGCTTCAACCGGTTATTGGAAACCGTAAATGAAGTATCCCGCTCTATCAGTAACCGCTATGAAGGCACGGTACAGCAGGTACTTGTTGAAGATGTGGACGACCATGATGCAAGCTATGTCACAGGCCGCATGACCAACAACATTTTAGTTCATTTTCCGGGTTCAAAGGATTTAATCGGAACACTTGTCAATGTACGGCTGACAGAATGCCGTGGCTTTTACTATATGGGTGAACAGGAGAACGCATAATGGCTGAATACTCACCGATGATGCAGCATTATTTAAAAACAAAGGAAGAATATAAAGACTGTATCTTATTTTACAGACTGGGTGACTTCTATGAAATGTTTTTTGATGATGCACTTGTCGTATCAAAAGAACTGGAACTGACACTGACCGGAAAAGACTGCGGACAGGCAGAACGCGCGCCGATGTGCGGAATCCCGTTTCATGCTGCCGAAACCTACTTAAACAGACTGGTTGCCAACGGACACAAGGTTGCCATCTGTGAACAGGTCGAAGACCCGAAGCAGGCTAAAGGCATTGTAAAACGGGAAGTCATCCGCATCGTTACACCCGGCACGAATTTAAATACACAGGCTTTAGACGAAACCAAAAACAACTATCTGATGAGCATTGTCTATCTCGGTGAGAAAATCGGTGTATCGATTGCAGATTTTTCAACCGGAGATTACTTTGTAACCGAACTGTCTTCCGGCAGTGAACTGATTGACGAAATCAATAAATTTGTTCCGTCAGAAATCATTACCAATGAATACTTTTCAATGAGTGGTATTGATTTAACTGCTGTCAATGACAAATTGGGCATTACCATGTCCACGCTGGATAGCTGGTATTTTGATGAAGATACCTGTATTAAAAAGCTGCTGACTCATTTTAAGGTCGGCGTACTGGACGGCCTTGGCTTAAAGGATTATACCGCCGGCACAATTGCCGCAGGCGCATTGCTGTTGTATCTATATGAAATGCAGAAGGGCAGTGTAGACCACATTACCTCAATAGTGCCGTACACTACCGGAAAATATATGCTGATTGACAGTTCCTCAAGACGAAATCTGGAACTGGTTGAAACCATGCGCGAAAAACAGAAAAAAGGCTCGCTTTTATGGGTGCTTGACAAAACTAAAACCGCCATGGGTGCGCGTGCGTTACGCTCCATGATTGAACAGCCGCTGATTAATAAAGAAGACATTTTAAAGCGGCAGGCAGGTATCGAGGAGTGTAACAACCGTGCAATAGACCGCGAAGAAATCCGCGAATACTTAAATCCGGTGTACGATTTAGAGCGAATTATGACAAAAATCAGCTGTAAATCCGCAAACCCACGTGATTTGATTGCATTCCGTAATTCACTTGAAATGCTTCCGCACATAAAGAAGCTTATCGGCACAATGGAAAGTGACCTTTTCGCCGAATGTTTTGCAAATTTAGACGACCTTGCAGATATATATTCGCTGATTTCCTCTGCGATTGTAGAAGAACCGCCGATTACCATCCGTGAAGCCGGTATTATCAAAGAAGGCTTTTCCAAAGAAGCCGATGAACTGCGCCGCGCCAAAACCGAAGGTAAAGAGTGGCTTGCGCAGCTAGAAGCAAGAGAAAAAGAAGCAACCGGCATTAAAAATTTAAAAGTCAAATACAATAAGGTCTTTGGTTACTACTTAGAAGTAACAAACTCCTTTAAGAATTTAGTTCCGGCAGACTGGGTGCGCAAGCAGACTTTAACCAATGCGGAACGGTACACCACCGATGAATTAAAGAAGCTTGAAGACGTTATTTTAGGGGCGGAAGATAAGCTTTGCAGTCTGGAATACGACTTATTTAACGAAGTCCGTGACAGCATTGCCGCAGAAGTACGCCGTATTAAATCCACTGCCCGCGCGATTGCGGAAATCGATGTCTATACGGCACTTTCCGTTGTCGCACAGCAGTACAACTATGTAAAACCGGCGATTAACGAAAAAGGCATTATTGACATTAAAAACGGCAGACACCCGGTTGTCGAAAAAATGATCCGCAACGATATGTTTGTCGCCAACAATACATACCTTGACAATGCAAAGAACCGCATTTCCATTATTACAGGGCCGAACATGGCTGGTAAGTCCACTTATATGCGCCAGACGGCTTTAATCGTTCTGATGGCACAAATCGGTTCGTTTGTTCCGGCACAGGAAGCCAATATTGGTATTGTAGACCGCATTTTTACGCGTGTCGGAGCTTCCGATGACTTAGCTTCCGGTCAGTCTACATTTATGGTGGAAATGACGGAGGTTGCCAATATCCTGCGCAACGCTACACCAAAGAGCCTTCTGATTTTGGATGAAATCGGACGCGGAACGAGTACATTTGACGGATTAAGCATTGCATGGGCCGTTGTTGAGTATATCGCAAATACTAAGTTGCTTGGCGCCAAGACGCTGTTTGCCACACACTACCACGAACTGACCGAACTGGAAGGTACCATAAGCGGCGTCAACAACTACTGCATTGCCGTCAAAGAAAACGGCGATGACATCGTTTTCCTGCGTAAAATCATTAAAGGCGGCGCGGATAAAAGTTACGGTATCCAGGTTGCCAAGCTTGCAGGCGTACCGGATACGGTTATCGAACGTGCAAAGGAACTGGTTGCCGATTTATCCGATGCGGATATTTCACTGAAAGCCCGTGATATTGCGCAGTATTCCAAGAAACAGGAAAAACTGGTAGATTCATATAAAAAAGTGGATGATTTAGAGGTAAAGCAGATGTCACTTTTTGATACAGTCAATAATGATGATATTATCGAAGATATTAAGGCACTCGACATCAGTAATATGACACCGATTGATGCCTTAAATACGTTATATAAATTACAAGGCAGGGTAAAAAACCGCTGGTAAACGTTAACTACCGGGAAACAGCTTATAAAGCAGATTAGAAAGAAGGTGTAAAAATGCCGATACAGGTACTCGATCAAAGTACAATTAATAAAATTGCCGCCGGAGAAGTGATTGAACGTCCTTCTTCGGTTGTAAAGGAACTTGTAGAAAATGCGATTGATGCCGGGGCAACCGCCATTACCATAGAGATTAAAGAGGGCGGTATTTCTTTTATCCGCATTACCGATAACGGAAGCGGTATTGCGCCCGAAGAAATCAAACTGGCATTTTTGCGCCATTCCACAAGTAAAATCAAATCCATTGAAGATTTAATGAATGTTTCCTCCTTAGGTTTCCGCGGAGAGGCTCTCTCAAGCATTGCCGCTGTTTCACAGATTGAGCTGGTGACAAAAACGGCGGACAGCTTTACCGGTATCCGATACGTGATTGAAGGCGGAAAGGAAGTCAGCTTTGAAGAAGTCGGCGCACCGGACGGAACGACATTTATGATCCGTAACCTGTTTTTTAACACACCCGTGCGCCGTAAATTTTTAAAGACGGCGGCAACCGAAGCCGGATATATCAACGCGCTGTTAGAACATCTGTCCCTGTCACACCCTGACATTTCTTTCCGTTTTATCAGCAACAACCAGAACCGTCTGCATACGTCCGGCAACATGAATTTAAAGGATATTATTTATTCCGTGTACGGACGGGACATTACCAAAAATCTGATTGAACTGGATGTATCCACGCAGGATATCCACATCACGGGATTTATCGGAAAGCCCGCAATCTGCCGCGGCAACCGTGGATTTGAAAATTATTACATTAACGGCAGATATATTAAAAGCCACATTATTACAAGGGCTATAGAAGAAGCGTACCGCGGTTTTATTATGCCGCATAACTATCCGTTTACGGCACTGCATTTTCAGATTAACCCGTCCATTTTAGATGTCAATGTACATCCGACCAAAATGGAGCTTCGTTTTTCCAAAAATGAGTTTGTCTATCAGTTTGTGCTGGATGCGATTACCGATGCCTTAAATCGGCGGGAGTTAATCCCGGAGGTTAAGCTGTCCGATACGGTTGCGGAAAGTGCTATGCAGAACACAACCACACAACAGAACGCTTCCGCACAGCCGGAACCGCCTATACCGTCCATGTCTGTGCAAAAACCTTCACGTCTGCCTGAACCGTTTGAAGCAGAACGTCTGCCCGATCCGGCAGAAAAATCACTTTCCGACACCGTGTCAGAAAGCGTTACTCCATACGGCACACACAACACACAAAGCAGACAAAACATACAAAATACACACAATACACAAAATGTGCAGGACTCACAGGATACACAACAAACAGCAAAACCGGCAGAACAGATGAATCTGTTTGAAGACAAGCTTTTAGATGTGAATCACAAACAGGATTACCGCATTATCGGACAGTTGTTTGACACTTACTGGCTCATTGAATTTGAAGATTCATTTTACATGATGGACCAGCACGCTGCCCATGAAAAGATTTTATATGAACGGCTGATGAAGCAGTTCCATGAAAAAACCTATCACTCGCAGATGATTATGCCGCCGGTCATTTTAACGCTTAGTCTTCGTGAAGAACAGATTTTAAAAGAAAACTGGAAGACTTTTACAGCACTCGGCTATGAAATCGAGGAGTTTGGCGGAAAAGAATATAAAGTGACCGGACTTCCGGCAGAACTGCCGACCGTGATTGACTGCAAACAGCTTCTGATTGAACTAATTGACACGATTGCGGACGAATCTGCCACCCACGACCCGGAGCGTATTACGGAAAAGGTGGCATCCATGTCCTGCAAGGCGGCAGTCAAAGGCAATAACCGTCTTTCATTTAAAGAAGCCGAGGAACTCATGCGCGAATTAATGGAAGCCGAAAATCCATACAACTGCCCACACGGAAGACCGACACTGATTAAAATGACCAAATACGAAATAGAACGGAAATTCAAGCGGATTCTATAAAAAATCCTGCGGAATGGAGATAAGGGTAAAAAATCCTTAAATCTAAGATTTTTTACCCAACAGTATTGTGCCGCAGGCGTCACAAAACTGCCCTTATCGCAGAACTGAATAAATTCAGTTCGCGATTCCTCCGGCATTAAATGCCTGCGGAATGGAGATTGATATGAAAAATCCTTTAATAATTCTTACCGGTCCGACCGCTGTTGGTAAAACTGCGCTGTCCATTAACCTTGCAAAGGCTGTGAACGGTGAAATCATCAGTGCGGACTCTATGCAGATTTATAAAGAAATGAATATCGGCACGGCAAAGATTCTGCCGGAAGAAATGCAGGGTGTCCCGCATTTTCTTGTAGACGAATTAAATCCCGATGAAGAATTTAATGTCACGGTCTTTCAGAAAAAAGCCAAAGAAGCCATGGCAGATATTTACAGCCGCGGGAAAATCCCGATTTTAGTCGGCGGCACCGGATTTTATATCCAGTCTGTTTTATATGATATTTCATTTACAGAAAGCGGACAGACCGATGCGTACCGTGAAAGCCTGTACCAGCTCGCCGCAGAAAAGGGTGCAGAATATCTGCACGCACGGCTTATGCAGGTAGATTCTGCCGCCGCGCAGGCAATCCACCCCAATAACGTCAAACGTGTTATAAGGGCACTAGAGTATTTTCACCAGACGGGAGAGCGCATTTCCGAACACAATGAAGAAGAAGCCGCAAAAACTTCTCCTTACAACTACATTTATTTTGTGTTAAATAATGACCGTGCCGTCTTATATGACCGCATTGACAAGCGGGTTGATGCCATGTTTGATGCGGGGCTGGTAGAAGAAGTGACCGCCCTGCGTGATAAAGGATACTCAAGGAATCTTGTATCCATGCAGGGCATCGGTTATAAAGAAATTTATGCCAGCTTAGACGGAGAGTACGATTTAGACCGCGCCCGCTACATTATCAAACGGGATACCAGACATTTTGCCAAGCGGCAGATTACATGGTTTAAACGGGAAAAGGATGTTACCTGGATGAATTACCCGGACTATAATAATTCACAGGCAGAAATGCTTGACGCGATGTTAAAAATGATAAAGGAAAGAGGAATCATAAAGAGATGAATACAACAAAAGAAATGTATATCCGGCAGATGGGAATTGATGAAAAAGTATATGACTACAGTCAGACACTGCTTGAAAATTTAAAAGAGCGTTTCGCAAAAATTGATGAAACCGCAGAATATAATCAGATGAAAGTCGTTGCCGCCATGCAGAAAAACCACGTGGCTGAAATGCACTTAAACGGCACCACCGGCTACGGCTACAACGATGACGGCAGAGATACCTTAGAGCAGGTTTATGCTGATGTCTTCCACACGGAAGCGGCGCTTGTCCGTCCTCAGATTATGTGCGGTACACACGCATTAAATATTGCACTGTCTGCCAATTTAAGACCGGGAGATGAACTGCTTTCACCTGTCGGCAAGCCATATGATACCATGGATGAAATTATCGGTATCCGTCCTTCAAAGGGCAGTCTTGCCGAATATGGGGTTACTTACAGCCAGGTGGATTTGCTGCCAGACGGTGATTTTGACTATGAGGGTATTAAAAATGCAATTAATGAACGTACAAAGCTTGTCACAATCCAGCGTTCCAAAGGCTACGCCAGCCGTCCGACACTTTCCGTTGCAAGAATCGGAGAGCTGATTGCCTTTATTAAAAATATCCGTCCCGACATCATCTGCATGGTCGATAACTGCTACGGCGAATTCGTAGAGCGCATTGAGCCGTCAGAAGTCGGCGCCGATATGATTGTCGGTTCACTGATTAAAAATCCGGGCGGCGGGCTTGCTCCTTGCGGTGGCTACATCGCCGGTACAAAAGAATGTGTGGAGCAGGCGGCTTACCGTTTATCCTCACCGGGGCTTGGAAAAGAAGTCGGTGCAACACTCGGTGTCAACCAGTCCTTCTATCAGGGATTATTCCTTGCGCCGACCGTTGTTGCAGGTGCTTTAAAGGGTGCGATTTTTGCTGCAAATGCTTATGAAAAGTTAGGCTACAAGGTCATTCCTGACAGTACCGAAAGCCGCCATGACATTATTCAGGCGGTTGAATTAAACACACCGGAAGCACTGATTGCTTTCTGTCAGGGAATTCAGGCAGCTGCCCCTGTTGACAGCTTTGTATCTCCTGAGCCGTGGGCAATGCCGGGATATGATTCCGATGTCATCATGGCAGCAGGCGCATTTGTACAGGGTTCTTCCATTGAACTAAGTGCTGACGGTCCGCTTCGTCCGCCATATACAGCGTTCTTTCAGGGTGGACTGACATGGTACCATGCAAAATACGGCATTATGATGAGTATGCAGAAGTTATACGAAGCCGGAATTTTGTCTTTTTAATATCATTGTCGAAAAAAGACGAACTTCTTTGAAAGAAAAATGGCAATTATTTGTATACATTAAAAATATTCTATGCTATAATTCAAGTTGGTTTAGTCTGATACAGACAGAAATGGAGAAACATGAGCAATATATCAAAGTATAAGAACGGCTGGTTTTTACTGCTGTTTATTATGATTGGCATTGTACTGGGCGGTCTGATTGCAGAGTCCACTGCCGGAATTGAATCTTTAAGCTGGCTGTCATATGGCAATACCTTTGGGCTGGACAGCCCTTTAGTCATTAATCTGGGGGTGCTTGTCATTACATTTGCATTGCAGATTAAGATTACCATTGCAAGTATTATTGGCGTGATACTCGCAATCATTATTTACAAGGTTGTATAGCAGCCTGTACAAGGATTATCCGTTTGTCCGGAAAGGGCAGACCTATGAACACAAAAAGCAACTGTATACGCACAGAAAAAACGGATACCGTTTTACGTCCTTATGAAAAATGCCTTACACTCGGTGCAGAAACGCTTTCCGATGCCGAACTGCTGGCTGTCATTTTAAGGACAGGCGTATCCGGCATGAATTCCATTGAACTTGCACAGCACATTTTTTCTGTGTGCTGCAGGTCAAAGGGCTTACTGGGGCTTTCATCCATCACGATTCCTGAACTGCTAAAAATCAGGGGTGTGGGAAAAGTCAAGGCCGTACAGATTAAATGTATCTGTGAACTGTCACGGCGCACAGCCAAGCAGAGTGCTTCCGCAAAGCTGAAATTCACCGAACCGGAAGCCATCGCTGCCTATTATATGCAGGATCTGCGGCTTTTAGAAAAAGAACATATGATTCTTGTTCTGCTTGACAGTAAATGCCGTAAAATTGCAGACACCGTACTTTCCGTCGGTACCGTCAATGCTTCACTTGTAACACCGAGAGAAGTTTTTGCGGAAGCCTTAAAGTACAATGCCGTTTCTGTTGTGCTGCTTCACAATCATCCAACCAACAGATGATGATTGGGCTTTTGATATGTTTCAATCTCTTAATGCAACAGGAACGCCATTGACAGCTATTGAAACCTTTAAACCAACAGTAGTCAATACAATCGATAATGAGCCTGAATGTCAATTTAAAGAATCTGATAGCGACAAATCATTCAAAAAAGTTGAGGAATTTCTATCAGATGCCACTACTGCCCAACAAAAAAACAAAAGGACAAATGA
>OGDE01001701.1_pt1 | contig 12813 bp, 9 predicted proteins | sample 1570321 | NCBI WGS metagenome assembly OGDE01 (sample SAMEA2581976, study PRJEB24529) | metagenome | biome: Human gut stool | place: China | collected 2011 | reverse complement strand
GTCGGAGGCGGAACTTACCGGGCTGACACAGCTTTGCATCGAGGCAGCAGTGGGAACGCGGATCTGCGAAGAACGCCCGGGCGTGCGCCGTATGCGGAAAAAAGCACTGGAAGATATCCTGGATCAGGAATATGAGACCCTGCCTTCCTATGATAAACTGCTGGATCGGCTGAAAGTCGCGGTATTCCGTGACGTTCTTGCAGGAAGTGTGCAACCTGTGGAGAAAAAACTTTCCGCATTCCGGGATCAGATCTATGCCTGTGCAGAAACCGGAGATACCATGGAACTGATCCGGATCATTGACAGGCTTTATAATACAGTGATCGATCCGGATTTTGAGAAGAAGAACGGTTCTCTGGATCGGGTAATGGCAGTGACGCTTGAGGAACTGACGGAATTCGGCTGGGAAGACTATCTCAACGAAGAGATGTATGAGGATGCCCTGGAAAACTATGTGGAAAAGATTACGGACCGGATGACAGATCTTGAGGATTCTTCCCTTACTGAAGATATGGAGGAAAAGCGCAAGGTAAAAAACAAGATCACAGTGGTTTCCGAGGAGGCACTTAAGAAAGCCCACACCTATGTGGAACTGAACTTTGGAAGAAGTTATCTTTCACCGGCAGAAGAAAAAAGAATGAATTATCTGATGTGCCGGGGGATTCACGGGGACTGTACGTTATATTTTACCGAAGGGATCCTGAAAAATCCGGTCCGGGACAATTACCAGTACCAGTATGCCAAACGTCTCCGCAATAAGAACATATGGGTCTATCATGACAAGCACAGGATTGCGAAACGGAATATTTCTATGCTGACGGAACTTCTGAAAAAAGCACTGGTGATCCGAAGTGAAAACCAGGAAGTCCTATCAGACCGGGGAACTATCGTTCCTTCCAGGCTGTGGCGTATAGGCAGAAGCGGTGAGGCAAATCTTTTTAAGAGGATTCTTCGTGGAGACAATACGGATTTTGTGGTGGATATACTGATCGATGCCAGTGGTTCACAGATGAGCCGACAGGGAGATGTGGCACTGCAGGCTTATATGATCAGCTCTGCCCTGAGTAATGTGGACATTCCTCATCGGGTTATGAGCTACTGCACATTCTGGGATCATACGATCCTGCACAGGTTCCGGGAATATGATGATCCGGTTTCGGCGGATGAGGATATTTTCAATTATGTGACTTCCTCCAATAATCGGGACGGGCTTGCCATAAAAGCAGCGGGATACAGTCTTTTGCAGAGGGAAGAGGAAAAAAAGATCCTGATCATCTTAAGTGACGGACGCCCCTACGATGTGATCATAAACCGCCCCAATGCAAAAAATCCGGCACCTTATCAGGGAAAATATGCCATTTCAGATACTGCAACAGAGGTGCGGCGTCTTCGGAGCCAGGGCGTCAGTGTTCTGGGGGTATTTGCAGGTGAAGAGAAGGATCTTCCGGCGGAAAAGAAGATTTTTGGAAAGGATTTTGCCTATATCCGGGATATCGGAAATTTCTCGAAGATCGTAGGGCGATATCTGACAAAACAGCTGGAAACGGACAACTGAAAAAAAAAAGTATTTTATTTTAAATGTATAATATTCAATTGTAAGGAATAAGGTCACTATGTTAGCATAAAAGCTGCATAGTGACCAATTATTTGCTTATAATTATACATAAAATTGTAAATTATATATAATATCTCAGATATAATTTCTTGCAAAATACTGCGAAATTTGCTATACTATATAACGTTACTAATTTACTAGATAAAGGGAGAGGAAATATGAACAAAAACACAGAGTTCAAACCTTACATTCCTGCGGAGAAAATCACTCCGGAGCTCACAGTTACATCTGTGATCATGGGATGTATTCTTGCTGTCATCTTCGGCGCAGCCAATGCTTACCTTGGTCTTCGTGTTGGTATGACAGTATCTGCCTCCATTCCGGCGGCAGTTATCTCCATGGGTGTTATCCGCGTGATTCTTCGCAGAAACTCCATTCTGGAGAGCAATATGGTCCAGACTATCGGTTCAGCCGGTGAGTCTCTTGCAGCAGGTGCTATCTTCACCATGCCTGCACTGTTCCTCTGGGCAGAGGAAGGACTTTCAGACAAGCCAGGCATCGTTGAGATCACTCTGATCGCACTTTGCGGTGGTATCCTTGGTGTACTTTTCATGGTACCCCTTCGTAATGCCCTCATTGTTAAAGAGCATGCAACTCTTCTCTATCCGGAAGGAACTGCCTGCGCAGACGTTCTTCTTGCCGGTGAGGAAGGAGGAGCCAATGCTTCCACAGTATTCTCCGGTATGGGACTTGCTGCTATCTTCAAATTTGTTGTTGATGGACTGAAGCTTCTTCCGGCAGATGTTTCAGCAGCATTTAAATCCTTCAAGGGTGAGATCGGTATGGAGGTTTATCCGGCACTTCTCGGTGTTGGTTATATCGTAGGACCGAAGATCGCATCCTACATGTTTACCGGTTCTCTTATCGGCTGGATGGTCATCATTCCGCTGATCTGCCTGTTCGGACCTGATACATGGATGTATCCGGCAGCAGAGGGAACGACCATTGCCCAGCTTTACGCAAACGGCGGAGCATCAGCGATCTGGTCTACTTATGTTAAATATATCGGCGCAGGTGCTATCGCAACAGGTGGTATCATTTCCCTGATCAAATCCCTGCCGCTGATCGTTACAACCTTCCGCGACTCCATGAAGAGCATGAAGGGAAGCAAGAACACAAGCACAGAGAGAACCGCACAGGATCTTCCGATGCAGTTCATCCTTCTCGGTGTTATAGCAATGGTATTTATCATCTGGATCGTTCCGGCAATCCCGGTAACTTTTCTTGGTGCAGTTATCATCGTAGTTTTTGGATTCTTCTTTGCAACAGTATCTTCCCGTATGGTAGGTCTTGTAGGAAGCTCCAACAACCCGGTTTCCGGTATGGCTATCGCTACTCTTCTGATCGCTACATTTGCGATCAAGAGCTCCGGTAAAACAGGTATCGACGGAATGACAGCAGCGATCGCTGTTGGATCTGTTATCTGTATCATCGCAGCTATCGCTGGTGATACTTCTCAGGACCTTAAGACAGGATTCCTTCTTGGTGCTACACCTAAGAAGCAGCAGATGGGCGAGATGCTCGGTGTTGTTGTTTCCGGTCTTGCTATCGGCGGTGTTCTGTATCTTCTGGATGCAGCATGGGGCTACGGTACAGCAGAGATCCCTGCGCCACAGGCTCAGCTTATGAAGATGATCGTTGAGGGAATCATGGGCGGAAACCTTCCATGGGGACTTGTATTTGTAGGTGTATTCCTTGCAATCTGCCTTGAGATCCTCCGTATCCCGGTAATGCCTTTCGCAATCGGTCTTTACCTTCCAATCTACCTGAACGCAACCATCATGATCGGTGGTATCGTTCGTGGATTACTTGACCGCAGAAAAGGTGTTGACGAAAAAACCAAGACAGCTCAGGCCACAGATGGTACCCTGTACTGTGCTGGTATGATCGCCGGCGAGGGTCTTGTCGGTATTCTTCTTGCAATTTTTGCAGTTGTCGGTATCAGCCTTGATATGTCCGGCGTTGTAAACCTTGGAAATATCGGCGGCGTTGTGCTGATGATCATCATGATCCTGTCACTGCTTAAATTCTCTATCTGGAGAAAGAAGAAAGCCTGATGAGAAAAAACAAAAAGGATAAGAAACAGGATATCAACTATCTTGATCTGATCCCGGAAACAAACCAGTCGATCCGGTGGCACCGGGACCTGAAGCAGCGGATCATTCTTGAGATAGAGAATAAGGGTATGTTCAATACCATCGCGCAGAAGGTTTTTGGCAAGCCAAGGTTTTCCAAGGTTCATCTTGATGAAATGGGAACTTTTATCTGGCCTGAGATCGATGGAGCCAAAACCGTGCAGGAGCTTGCCCTGCTGGTGAAAGAGCATTTCGGAGATAAGGCAGAACCGCTTTATCCGAGAATCGTAAAATACTTTCAGATAATGGAAAGCTATGAATTTGTTCATTTTATAAATAAAAAGACAGAGAAATAGCATGGAGAACGGGAACGGACGCAGAATAGTGTACGGTCCCGTTCTTTTTATGACACGTCAGTGCGGGAAACTGATGCAGTTGTCATATGATACTATAGCATTTCCGGGATTTTCACAGCGGAATAGAAATATTGAGGACACTTCAAGACAGAAATTCCGGGAATTGCTGTAAAAAATGAAAGGAGCACTTTATGAGTCTTGTGAAAAAAAAGGACTGGTATCTGGATTATCTTCTGATCATAGTAGGAACCGGGCTGATGGCACTTGCCATCAATTCCGTTTTTGATGCAACCGGGCTGGTAACAGGCGGCTTTTCCGGTATAGCGATCCTGGTGAAGCACTGGACCGGTGAGATCATAGATGGCGGGGTTCCGCTGTGGCTTACCAATATCACGCTGAACATTCCGCTGTTTTTTCTGGGATGGCGGATCAAAGGCTTTTCCTTTGTAAAAAAAGCTCTGATCGGTGAGATCTCCCTCTCAACCTGGCTTGCCATTCAGCCGGTGTGGAATATTGCAGGAGATGATCTTCTTCTGGCTGCTGTATACGGTGGTGTGATCCTGGGAATCGGCATTGGAATGGTTTTCCTTGGACAGGGAACCACAGGCGGAACGGATATGATGGCAGCACTGATCCAGAAGTATATGCGTCATTATTCCATCGCACAGATCATGCAGTTTATTGATGGACTTATTGTGATCGTAGGAATGTATGTGTTCGGTATCCAGCGGGCCCTGTATGCCATCATTGCGGTTTATCTGGTAACAAAAGTATCCGACAGTCTGATCGAAGGTCTGAAGTTTTCCAAACAGACATTTATCATCACGGAGAAGCCGGATGAGGTTGCCAGAGTCATTATGGAAGACCTGGATCGCGGAGCGACAGGGATCTGTGGCAAGGGGATGTATTCCGGTCAGGAGAAGACGATCATCTTCTGTGTGGTAAACAAAAAGGAAATTGTGAAGCTGAAAGAGCTGGTAGATGATATTGATCCCAACGCTTTTGTGATCGTTTCCGATGCAAGAGAAGTTCATGGAGAAGGTTTTATAGAGAAAAATTAGGCGGATTTCAACAAAAATTTGTAAATTTTTTCAGTTTTACTCTTTCATTTTTGGTGATTTTGTATTAAAATAGCCATAGATAGAGAGGGAAAGACAGAAGATAAGCATACACATAAGTGAGAAGGGATTGAACGGAATGATATCGAATCAGGTGTTACAGAATACGCTCGAGGGACTTAAAGAAATATCAAGGACGGAATTTTGTGTCATTGACACAGACGGCAAGGTACTTGCGTCTACCTTTTCTGATTTTGAGATCCAGCCGGCAGATATCCAGGCTTTTGTAGAATCCCAGGCGGACAGCCAGCTTGTCAAGGGGTTTCAGTACTTTAAAGTCTGTGATGATTACCAGTTGGAATATGTCCTGGTAGCCCACGGAGATGATGAGGATACTTATATGGTAGGCAAGCTTGCAGCCTTCCAGATCCAGAATCTGATCGTTGCGTACAAGGAGCGTTTTGACAAAGACAGCTTTATCAAGAATCTTCTTCTTGATAATCTTCTTCTGGTGGATATTTACAACAGAGCGAAGAAGCTTCATATTGAAGCAGATGTCCGTCGTGTAGTTATGATCCTGGAACTGAACCAGGAGAAAGATCACAGCTCTGTAGAGAGCGTGAAAAGCCTTTTTGGCGGAAAGAGCAAGGATTTTATTACAGCAGTAGATGAGAAGAGCATCATTATTGTAAAGGAACTGGAAGAGGGAGAGGGCTATCCGGAGATGGATAAGCTGGCTCATACGATTATGGATACTCTGGATCTGAATAAAGATGGTGAGGATGTCCATATGGCATACGGTACCATCGTTAATGAGCTGAAGGAGGTTTCACGTTCTTATAAGGAAGCTCGAATGGCACTTGATGTAGGCAAGATTTTCTTTGGAGACAAGGAAGTGATCGCGTACAGTTCACTGGGAATCGGACGACTGATCTACCAGCTGCCTATTCCTCTGTGTAAGATGTTTATCCGCGAGATCTTTGACAACAAATCTCCGGATGATTTCGATGAGGAGACACTTGTCACCATCGATAAATTCTTTGAGAACAGTCTGAACGTATCTGAAACTTCACGTCAGCTGTATATCCACAGAAATACGCTGGTATATCGTCTGGATAAACTCCAGAAGAGTACAGGCCTTGATTTGAGAGTGTTTGAGGATGCCATTACATTTAAGATCGCGCTGATGGTTGTTCGATATATGAAATATATGGAGACATTAGAGTATTAATAGCATTCGGAATGCAAGATGATAGTTTGCTATATTAAGGTAACATATTAGAACTTTTAAACTGCCGCTTATTCCTTCCCGGAATAGGCGGCAGTTTTTGTATGAGCGTTTTTCATCATGGAATATTGTGTAAATGTCCCTCCTGTTTGGAAGCATTCACGAAGTGTGTTACTGAGAACGGAGTGAGCAGTAACGAATTCACATGAACTTCACAGATAACATCCATGACTCTATTGTAATTTTGGTATTTTTACGTTAAAATAAATAATTTGAAGAGGGCTGTTGATTACTGTTCACTGGTAATATATTAACATTTTTTACCCCGGGCATAATGTCCGGGGTGATTTATTTTATTTGCGCTTCTCTACTTCTTTCATTAGTGTCTCGCGGACGCTTGCAGGATTTGCCTTGCCTTTCATCTCTTTCATGATCTGACCTACAAAGAAGCCCATGACTTTATCTTTACCTCCCAGAAGTTCTGAAAGTGGTCCTGGGTTAGCATCCAGGATCCTGTTGATGGTTTCTTCCAGAAGTCCTGTGTCTTCTACAATCTTCAGACCATGTTCCTCAATGTAGACTACAGGATCAATGTCTTCCTCAAAGACTTTCTCAAAGACTTTTTTGGCATTCTGAGGGCTGACTTCGGATTTTTCTACCATTACCAGAAGATCTGCAAGATGCTTCGGTGAGAAAGATACCTGTTCCGCATCCATAGCTTTATCTTTTGTCAGGCGGAGTACCTCACCCATAAACCAGTTTGCTGTCTTCTTTGCATTTCCGTAGATTGCTGCTGTTTCTTCAAAAAGACCTGCAAGATGGCGGGATTCTGTAAGGATTCCCGCATCGTATGCCGGAAGTCCGTACTCTTCCTGATAACGGGCCTGTTTCACTTCGCGAAGCTCCGGCTGTTCTGCTTTGATCTTTTCAATCCATGCATCAGAGATATGGATTGGAGGCAGGTCAGGATCTGGGAAATACCTGTAGTCTTTGGCATCCTCCTTGGAACGCATGGCGTAAGAATATTCTTTGTTGTCATCCCAACGGCGTGTCTCCTGTGTAACTGCCTTGCCTTCTTCGATCAGTTCGATCTGACGTTCTCTTTCGCCTTCGATTGCTCTGGCAATGGCTTTGAAAGAGTTCAGGTTCTTCATCTCTGTTCTGGTACCGAATTCTTCTGCTCCCACTTCACGGACAGAAAGGTTAACGTCTGCACGCATGGAGCCTTCCTGAAGCTTACAGTCTGATACACCCAGATACTGCATCATACAACGGAGTTTTTCAAGATAGGCGATTACTTCCTCAGAGCTTCTCATATCCGGCTCGGATACGATCTCGATCAACGGGACACCGCTTCGGTTATAGTCTACCAGGGAGCAGTCTTCCCATTCATCATGAATCAGTTTACCTGCATCCTCTTCCATATGCATTTCATGGATGCGGATTTTCTTTTTGCCTGCAGAGGTTTCAATCTCTACCCATCCGTCATGACAGATTGGCAGATATAACTGAGAGATCTGATAGTTCTGTGGGTTGTCCGGATAGAAATAGTTCTTACGGTCAAATTTGCAGTACTGATGGATCTGGCAGTTTGCTGCAAGACCTGCTTTCAGGGCAAACTCTACTACTTTCTTATTTAATACAGGCAGGGAACCCGGCATACCTGTGCAGACCGGGCATGTATGTGTATTGGGTGCTCCTCCGAATTCAGTGGAGCATCCGCAGAAAATTTTTGTTTTTGTTGCAAGTTCTACATGGACTTCAAGTCCTATGACTGTTTCGTACTGTTTCATTATCTGGTGCCTCCTTCTCCTGGCACGGCAAAGGAGCCGCGGCTGGTTTCATAGGCGTGTGCTGCACGCAGGATTTTCTTTTCCATGAAGCAGTCCCCGATCATCTGGATACCGATTGGGAGACCTTTGCTGTCTTTTCCGCATGGAACTGTAATTCCCGGAAGACCGCAGAGATTGACTGCTACTGTGTAGATATCTCCAAGATACATGGCAAGGGGATCTTTTAAGCTTTCACCGATCTTCGGTGCTGTAAATGGAGATGCAGGTGCAAGGAGCACATCATATTTGCCAAATGCCTGATCAAATTCTTTCTTGATCAGGGCTTTTGTGCGGAGTGCCTTCAGATAGTATGCATCATAATAACCGGAGCTTAACACGAAGGAACCAAGCATGATACGGCGTTTTACTTCCTCACCGAAACCTGCTGTTCTGGTCTTTTTGTACATGTCGTGAAGACCTTCATATTCTGCTGCACGGAAACCGTACTTCACTCCATCGAAACGTTCCAGGTTGGAACTTGCTTCTGCACTGGCGATAATATAATAAGCCGGAATCATGTATTCCATGGTTTTGATAGAGAAGAATTCTACTTCTGCTCCCAGTTCTTTCAGCGTATCAAGAACACCCATAAAAGATGCTTTTACTTCCGGATCAAGTCCCTCTGCCAGATATTCTTCAGGAACTCCGAATTTCATCCCCTTGATATCTCCTGTCAGTTCTTTGGAGAACTGAAGGTCTTCTCTTTTCATGGATGTGCTGTCTTTTGTATCATGTCCTGCAATGATCTCCAGAAGAGCTGCACAGTCAGATACGTCTTTTCCTACAGGTCCGATCTGATCCAGGGAAGATGCATAAGCTACAAGACCATAACGGGATACTGTTCCATAGGTTGGTTTAATTCCGGTTACACCACAGTAGGAACTTGGCTGACGGATAGATCCGCCTGTATCTGAACCAAGTGCCAGATAAGTTTCTCCTGCTGCTACTGCTGCACAGGAACCACCTGAAGAACCGCCCGGTACATGTTCCAGATTCCATGGGTTTCTGGTGATGCCGTAAGCGGAGGTCTCTGTTGTACTTCCCATGGCAAATTCATCCATGTTTGTTTTTCCGATAATGACCAGTCCGGCTTTTTCCAGACGATCAATGACTTCTGCATTATACTGAGGCACAAAATTCTCAAGAATCTTTGATGCACAGGTAGTTTTCTTTCCATTAATACAGATATTATCTTTGATTGCGATCGGTACGCCTGCAAGAGGACTGGTATAAGTACCATCCTCGATGCCTTTTTGTACTTCTTCTGCACGTTTGTATGCTTCTTCTTTATATGTGTCAAGATAAGCGTGTACTTCTGAATCCTGTTTCTCAATCTGTTCAAAAACAGTTTTTACTCCATCCAGGACGCTGACCTGACGCTGTTTTATTTTTTCCCCAAGCTGCAGGGCTGTTAATTTTTCCAACTCCATTGTCCTGTCTCCTATCCTATGGTTTTCGGAACCTGATACTGTCCTTCTTTTGCTTTCGGTGCATTTGCCAGCATTGCTTCTTTGTTGTCTCCGTTTGTGACAACATCCTCACGAAATACGTTTTCATCCTGGAAAATATGGGACATAGGCTCTACTTCCGATGTATCCAGTTCATCCAGCTTCTCTACATAATCAAGCATTTTCTGCATTTCAGCTTTTGCTTTTTCCTTTTCTTCTTCTGAGAGTGAAAGCTTGGCCAGGATGCAGACATTTTCCATTGTTTCATCATCTATGATCTTTGCCATGATTTTCTCCTTATATATACTGCCTGTAACATTCTATATTGCTTTTATTTCCGACTTCTTATTTACGGTTCCAGACGGTTCATATCTCGCGGGAAGAGACAGGTTTCACGAACATTCTCTTCACCGATAAGCTGCATGGTCAGACGTTCCAGACCGATTCCCAGTCCACCGTGAGGCGGCATACCATGTTTGAAGGTATCCAGATACTGTTCCATGCCTTCCTGCGTCATACCTCTGTCTTCAATTTTCTGTACCAGCATATTGTAATCATGGATACGCTGTCCGCCTGTTGTGATCTCAAGGCCTTTGAATAACAGGTCAAAGCTTAAGGTAAATCTTGCGTCTTCCGGATCATCCATTGCATAGAATGGACGTTTCTTTGACGGATAATGTGTGACAAATACGAAATCTGAGCCATATTCTTCTTTGAAATACTGTCCGATCAGTGCTTCCTCTTCCGGCTCCAGGTCAAATGGGTTTCTGATCTTACGATTGTATTTCTGAGATACCAGTTCTTTGGCTACATCGAAACGGACTGCCGGGATTTTGGACACGTCCGGAATATCAAGCTTCAGGATCTGTACTTCTTTTGCATATTCTGTTTTCAGAAGGTTCATGGCATACTGGAGGAATCCTGTTTCCATTGCCATAATTTCTTCGAAGCTGTCAATATATCCCATCTCGAAGTCCAGACTGGTGTATTCATTTAAGTGACGTTTGGTATTATGTTTCTCAGCCCGGAATACGGGGCCTGTCTCAAATACTCTGTCAAATACGCCAACCATCATCTGTTTGTAAAACTGTGGGCTCTGCGCAAGTACTGCAGGTTTGTGGAAGTAGCTGAATTTGAAAAGGTTTGCCCCACCCTCTGCTCCTCTGGCTCCGATCTTTGGAGTGTGGATTTCTGTGAATCCCTGTCCGTAGAGATAATCGCGGAATGCTTTTGTCAGTGCCTCCTGGATTTTAAATTTGGAACGCTCCTGAATATTTCTCAGGGAAATCGGTCTGTAGTTTACTTTTGCTTCCAGGGAAGTGTTCAGTTTCCACTTTGAAACAGCAAGTGGAAGGCTGTCTTTTGGCATACTGAGTACTTTTATCTCACTCAGACGGATTTTAATTCCGTTCGGTGCCTTCTCTGATTCGGTCAGTTTTCCTGTTACTTCTACTGTAGCGGCTTCTCTTAAATCTTTCAAGTTAAATTTTGTAACGCCTTCTTCGTATACACACTGGACCAGACCTTCCCGTTTTCTCAGAATCACGAAAGCGACTGTTCCCATGTCACGAATTGTATGAACGGCTCCATTTACCTTCACTTCTTCTCCAAGTCTTCCCTCTTCCAGTAATTCACTAAGTTCCAGCGTTTCTTTTTCTTTTACACCTGTCATAAATTCCATGTCACAATCCTCCTAAAATATGTTTTGCTTTTGTCAACTTCGTATTCCGGATTGTTTTTTGATGTACATGGCAATAAAAAAGCCCCGGAATACTTTTTCGTATTCCGGGACGGATAATCTGATGATCCGCGGTACCACCCGCATTGAATCCTTTGGGATTCCTCTCTTACATACGTAACGTGCATGAACCGTATTACCCTACTAAAGCACCTGTGCTTTCCATTCAGATAATCTGCTCCAGAGTGTTCCCTTCGCCTCATTCCTCAAACAGCGCTCTCAGTCGGTGACGCCGTATTCCTGTCAAGTTCCAGAAGCAAGAGTCTCTTTCATCGCTTTGCTTTACTAAATTATTTTTAGATACTAGCACACGTTCTTTACTTTTTCAAGTATTTTCTTCTATTTTTTAATTTTTTCTCGTTAATTGTCAGCTTTTTTGCTTTAAAATCATCAATTCACTTTGTTTCTTTTTGTTTTTTGATGATTTCGTATGTTTATCCACGTATTTATTCTCTGTTTTGGAATAAACAATTTTCTGTTCCTTATATAAGCTGTAATATCCGGAAAGCAGATAGCTTACCGCAACCACAATACAGTAAAACGGCATCCCGTTAAATCCAAACAACTCTGCTGCAATCAAAAGAGATGTGATCGGACTGTTTGTAACTGCACAAAAGACCCCAACCATTCCACATGCCGCACAGATATCTGTCGGTGCTGCAAGGATCGTAGACATAAAAGAACCAAGTGTCGCCCCGATAAACAGTGACGGTACGATCTCCCCACCCTTGAATCCGGCGCAGAGCGTCAGTGCCGTAAACAGCATTTTCAGAAGGAACATCTGTGGTCCTGCCGTCTCTTTAAAGCTTGCCTGGATCACACCTGTTCCAAGCCCCAGATAGGCATCCGTTCTGAGTGCAAAATACAAAATGATCACTCCTGCTGCCCCTGCAACCACACGCACATACGGATTCGGAAACCATTTCTTCAGATAATGTTCCCCATTATGCAGCACAATACAGAACAGTGCTCCGGCAAGCGCACACGCAATTGCCAGAATAATCGCTTTGATCGAATCCACACTGTAAAAATCCGGAACCGATTCTACCAAATACGGCGGAGTAACGGTCCTCACTTTCAGAAGCAGCGCAATCCCCTGTGCGGCAAATGCAGAAAATACACATGGCACCAGCGCGGCATAATACATCACACCAACACTGATCACTTCCATTGGAAATACAACCGCCGCCATCGGTGTCCCGAAAAGTGCTGAAAATGCGGCACTCATACTTGCCAGAATGATGATCTTCTTGTCACTCTCATTCAAATGCAGATATTTCGCACATACATTTCCTACACTTGCTCCAAACTGAAGCGCTGCACCCTCTCGTCCGGAAGATCCTCCAAACAGATGTGTGATCGCTGTCGATATCAGGATCAGTGGTGTCACCCATCCCGGAACCTCTTCCTCATCCGACCGGACTACTGTCAGAACCAGGTTCGTTCCAGAGTTCTTCTCCTGC
>OGDE01001700.1_pt1 | contig 12814 bp, 10 predicted proteins | sample 1570321 | NCBI WGS metagenome assembly OGDE01 (sample SAMEA2581976, study PRJEB24529) | metagenome | biome: Human gut stool | place: China | collected 2011 | reverse complement strand
CGTTATAAATGTATTTATTGATGCAAATGAAGATGTATTTCTCCAGTATGAATCATAATCCTTATCCATCATAGACTGCACAACAGAATTTGGATTATACATATGAACACCATCTATCAAATATCCATTATACCACGCCTTTACTGCATCAAAATCCATATCATACTCTTTGCATAATCCCTTCACTTCTTCCTCAGTAAAGCCGTAATATTTACCAATAGGTTTCGATTTTAACATGGTATATTCACGAAAATTGTTTAAAGCAGACTCATCCTTGATTTTCTTAATCGGTAAAATTCCCGTAATATATGCCAATGCAAGAAACACTTTTGACTCCTCCGATTTAAACAGTGAGTGGAGAAATTGCAGATACTTATGTACCAGCTCTTTGTTGTCACTGTTTCTGATAACACAATCCCACTCATCAATAATTATCACAAAGGGAGTATTTGTCTTCTGATATATTACCATTAAATTATAGTTCAAACTATCATGATAATTCAGTTCATCATTAAAAGACTCTTTAAAATCTTTATAAATATACTCTGTTACTTTTTCCACAATATTTTCTTTATAAAAATCAAAAAACGAAGAAATATCTAAATGTATCACATTATATTTGTTCATATATTTCTTATGATGCGCTGCCTCAGTAATCCTTGTCCCCTCAAAAATCTCTGTCGAGTCACAGCCAAGACTATAGTAGGCATCAATCATCCCTGCCGCATGGGACTTACCAAAACGTCTTGCATGGCTTACCGCAAGACATTTACTGTTTGTCCCCAACATACCGTTTAAATATTCCAGAAGCCCCGTTTTATCTATATATATCCTACTGTTTTTATCGCAGGCAAAACTCTCATTGCCCGGATTAAAATATATGCCCATCTAACACTCACCTCATTTCATATAACCTTTGCATACCTTTAGTATATTTTTGTTATAAGACAATGTCAATCGCAATTTTAACTCACTACCATAGAATATCATGACTTTATTGCTTTTTCTGTTTTTTATTATATAACATTAGTATAATGCTTATTTTTTTCAATAACACCGTATCCTCGTGTGCTAATCAATACATCTGATGTGTTTTTAACTTACATTCCTGTCCACACACTACAGTGCGGACAGGAATCATTCAATTTTCGACAGCAAATATCTCACCATCTACTATCTTAACTACCCTCTTTGCCGCCTTTGCGACCTCAAGGTCATGTGTTATCATAACTATCGTGTTTCCCATATCATTAAGTTTTCTAAATAATTTAAGAACTTCCTTACCGCTTTTACTGTCTAACGCACCCGTCGGCTCATCTGCAAGAAGAATCGCAGGCTCTCCGACTAATGCTCTTGAGATTGCCACTCTTTGCTTCTGACCACCCGAAAGTTCATTTGGTTTATGATTTATCCTTTCCTTAAGACCGAGCATTTCTATCGTATCCATGCACATCTCCTGTGCCTCTTCATGCTCATATCCTCTCATAAGGAGCGGCATTATGACATTCTGAATAACCGTATATGTAGGTATCAGATGATAGTTCTGAAAAATAAAACCTATCTTTTCATTTCTGATACTTGTAAGTTTCTTCTCTTTCATAGAATGTATCGCAAGTCCGTCAAGATAATACTCACCCTCGTCAAAAAGGTCCATGCAGCCAATAACATTCATCAGTGTAGACTTGCCGGAACCCGACGGACCAAGAATTGCAACAAACTCACCCTCATCCACGGTAAAATTAATATCTTTCAGAACATGGAGAGACTCTCTCCCCATATCATAAATTTTATTAACATTAACAATCTCTATCTTATGCTCATTATGCTGCTTAACATCGCTCTTTTTATCAATATTTTTATCCGCCTTTTTCTTCCTGAACTTTATCATAAAAATCTTCCTTTCTATAATGTTGTTCCAAATTTAAAGTCTTATCTAGTCATAAACAATAACTTAAATTGGATTGAACAAAGACAGCAAATAATATTAACCGACATTTTGTCGCCGTCAGTACTTAGTCAGCGTTTCCTGCTGACTTATTGTACTGCTACGAGCGACAACATAGCGAAAGCGTGCCGGTTGTTATTATTGCTGTTCTTGTTCAATCATCATAGCTTTAAATTATCACGAAACAATCCACACACCTACAACAACCTTTTCCCCACTTGAATCTTTCTCCATTATCATTTTAATGATGTCCCCATTTGAAAGTCTTGAAAATGTTGTTGTTTTTCCAAGTGATGTTATCACATCTGTTCCGACAGGTATCGTCGTACTGCCTGTTTCATCCGTGAGCGTATAAATCTTCTTGCTGCTTTTATCCGAAGATTTACTGCTGTCAGATTTTTTATCTGAACTGTCAGAAGAACTCTGACTGCTGTTTTTATCTGATGAACTATTCCGGCGATCTTCGAACTGCGAACTTTCTCCGTTCATATCGGCTGCTTCTCCACTCTGCGAATTTCCTCCATTCGTATCGGGTGCTCCTCCGCCCTGCGGCATCTCTCCACCATTCATATCGGGTGCTCCTCCGCCCTGTGAACTACCTCCGTTCATATCTGGTGCTCCGCTTGCGGACGGCATCCTGCCTTTCTTTGAATTTGAGTCAGATGCACTCTGCTCTTTCACAACGGTGTATTCTATCTCATTGCCGTATATCGCCGTTATTTTGCAGGCAACAATCTCCTGATTTGATTTCAGTTTAACTGAGCTTATATCATTGGTTGTCTCCTCCGTTTTCTTAGAACATCCCGACAACACAAGGCACATACCAAGAAACACCGCAAGAACTTTTCTACATCTTTTTACATTAAGATACATTTTTCACCCTCCTTAAACTCTTACTCCTCATTTAATGCCTCAACAGGTACAAGTTTTGAAGCCTTCAATGCGGGATAAAATCCAAATACAGTTCCCGTAAATACCGCAAATAATACGGCAAGTGCTGCTCCGAATACAAAGAGTTCTACTCTTACATCAAAATGCTCTACAACAGGCGTTATGCCAAAACTTAGTAAAACACCGAGTATTCCTCCAAGTATGCTTATAAAGCACGCTTCAAGCAAAAATTCTATAAGTATGTCTTTTTTTGTACAACCGATGGCTTTTAATATACCGATTTCTTTTGTTCTTTCTTTTACCGATACGAACAATACATTCATGATACCTATACCGCCTACGATAAATACTATCGCCGCCATTGCAATGAGGAGTGTTGTCAGTGTATTGTTTGACTCTGATGCAGCTTCCATCTTACTTCCGGCATCGGTTATCGTAAATTCTGCATTTGGATAATTTTCTGCGAGAACTGACTGTATATTTTCCATTACCGTATCCACTTTATCAACATCCGATGCGATTACTGTTATCGTCGGGTCTGCATCTGTTCCAACGATATATTTTACTCCGGTACTGTATGGTATAAATATGGAATCATCAGGGCTTATTCCTGAAGAAACAGTTCCTACCTCCGATATTACACCGTTTACTACATATGCTCTGTCGTCTATGTAAATAGTGCTGTCATATGCGTCTTTTACACTTCCAAATATCTCTTTTGCAACAGAATAACCGAGTACGCACACTTTCTCTTTGTTTGTCTCGTCTGATGACTCGATAAAACTCCCTGCTGCCATCGTCAGATTACTCATGCCTGCATAATTATTTTTCACTCCTGCTATCGTATAGCTTTCAGCGTCATCGAGCTCTCCTCCATCTACATCGGATTTTGTAGTATAAGATATCGTTATGTCTGAAATTCCCGGAAGAAATGTTTTTAAATCCTCCATATCCTCTCCAGACAAAGCAATCATTGACTATTCTATCTTTGAGCGTTCACTGTTTTTACCGCCCAGCATAAATCCACCAAAGCCGCCGGGCATCTGCGGCATTCCCTGACCGCCGCCAAAACCACCCTGTCCCCTATTTCCGGACTCAGAGTTTCCATTTGATGATTTCCCTGACGAGCCTGATTTTGATGAACTCTTAGAATTTGACGATGAACTGTCTGACGACTGCTCATATGAAATATCTATAGCACCCGCGTTCAAATTTTTGAACTGGTCCGCCACATCCATCTGACCGCCCCTGCCTATTGCTATAACCATGACTATCGTTGCCGCGCCCACTACTATACCTATAGAAGTAAGCACCACCTTAAATTTATTCTGAATAAGATTTATCCAGACAAGTCTTAATATCTCGCTTAGTTTCATTCGCTCACCCGGCTTTCTATAAGAACTGTATCACCTTCGCTTAATCCGCTTTCGATCTGAACATTATGTCCGTCTGAAAATCCTGTTTTTACCTGTGTCTTTGTCGTACTTGCATCACTGTTTTTCTTTGTTACATATGACTTTGTTCCCTCTGTCTCAACAGCCTTATTTGAAATATAAAGAACATCCTTTACCTCTTTTGTAACAAATGTAACATCAGCACTCATTCCTGCATAAATACTTGAAACATCACCTGTCATTGTGACTACGACCGGATAACTCACCGTACTTGTTCCCGATGAAGTGGTTGATATTGATGTGACTTTTCCATGGAATGTCTTACCTTCATATGCAGAAAGACTTATATTTACTGTATCTCCGACTTCTATCTCCGAAATATCGTCCTGTGCGACAGACACTGAAGTTGTGACCGCATCCGAATTCATATATGTAGCTATGTCGGTATCAGTGCTTAATGTCTCTCCGTCCTCATATCCGACAGATGTTACCGTGCCTGAACATTCAACTTTTATCACCCCTGTTCCTGCATACTTTTCAAAAGTTTTTAATGCTTTCTGTGCATCCTTTAATGTCTCCTGTGCGTCTTTTACATCATCGTCAATTCCATCCATCGCAACATTATAAAGAGTCTTTGCATTTGAATATTGAAGCATTGCCGCATCATATGTCTTTTTTGCACTTACTTTTCCTGTTTTCCTGGCTTTTTTAGCAGATTTAAGCTGTGATTTCAGGTTTTTGAGGTTTGATTTATATTCCGATAACTGCTGCTGATATGAAGCTAACTGCTGCTGCATTATCGTTACAGTGTTTGAACTGCTCTGACTGCCCGTTGAGCCTGCAGTTGTACCTGTTCCTGAAGTTCCTCCGTTTTTATCATCTCCCATACCTGTACCGTTCATGTTTCCTGTATTATTTCCGGCATTACTGCCTGTATTCTGATTTGTCGATGTACTTTTATATACGGTTGTACTCCCGCCTGCTTTTTTAATCTTTTTCTTTAGATTTTTAATCTTTGAAGGAAGTGTCTTAATACCTGAAACTGCCGTATTATAGTTATTTTGTGCTGTCACAACCGCACTGTCAAGGCTTTGCAATGTAGCTTTATATGTTGTCTTTGCACTCTTGCCTGCCGCAATCCTTTCTTTATATTCATACTCCGCCGTAAGTTTATCAGAGTCTCTGTCTACTTTTGCTTCTTTTAATGAAAGTTTTGCCGAACTTACCGCCGCCTTATAAAGTTTTCTCACATTTAAAACACTCTTTGTCGTGAGTTTTAAAATTGTGTCACCTTTTTTTACATTCTGACCCGATGTGATACACACTTTTTTTATAACAAGGTCTGAGTCCGATACGCTCTCATTTCCTGATAATGAAGATGTTGTCTTTGTTGTGGAAGAACTGCTGTCTGACCCCGACTGTCCGCCTGCCATTCCCATTGCACCACCCATGTTCTGCATCCCCTGTGCATCACTTTTATTTGAACTGTCCGAAGATGAAGAACCTGAACTGCTTGTTCCTGATGAAGATGATGAGCTGCTTGTTCCCACCGAAGATGTGTCAAGCTCATATGACTGTGTGATAGAACCAATCTCCATTGTTCCACTCTCAGTTATCCCCACTGTGAGGTTTCCTTTTTTCGCTGTGTTCTCTTTAGTTACTGTCTCTGTCTTTGTATCGTCTTTTTTATTATTCACATTAAAAACCACAATAACAGTTATGCACCCAATAAGGATTATGGAAATTATAGCTTTCTTTATCTTTTTCTTATGCAACTTAGATTTTACCGCTGCCTGTTTTTTTTCTTTATCTGCCATTTTTATTTTCCTTTCTGTTCATTTTCTTCATTATTCTGATTAAAGATAACCTGCGTTGCAGCACCGCTTGATAACATTTTCTGCGAATTATCAATGGAAACAGTTACCGTATATGTTACTTTTGATACACTCTCCGATGATGAAGATGTTTCAATAGCTGCAACTTTTCCCGTTACTGTCTGCGGCATATTCTGAACACTTACCGAAGCCTCATCGCCTACTGAAATTTTTCCTATATCCGTCTGGTCAACAGTCACATCAATACTGAGTGTATTTTCATTACTGTAACCTGCTATTGCTGTCATACTGTTTAACATATCTCCGCTTTCATATGACATTTCAGATAAAGTTCCCGACATCTGTGCCACAACATTATTTCCTGATATAAGTTTGTTAAATGCTGCTACTCTTGCTTTCGCATTTGTATAATTGTCTTTTGCTTTCTGTAATGTATCTTTTGCCGATTTTATAGCCGCATTATAGACTGTGTCTGCATTTTTATAGGCTTTCACACTCTCGTCATATGTCTTTTTGGCACTTACTTTTCCTGTTGTCTCCTCTGATAAAGCCTGATTGTATGTTGAACTGTAATTGTTCAGGTTAAGTTTTGCATTTTTGTAATCAGTTCCATATAACGAAATATTATTTTTAAGTGTACTTATACTATTTGACAACTGAGTTTTTTTCGTATTGTATTGCTCGTATGTCTTTTCCGCTGATGTTGACGCTTTCAAAGCCTTGCTATATGCTGTGTTCTTTGACTCCATGTCCTTTTTTGCCGATGCAAGATTTTGCTCAACATTTGTTGTCAACTGTGAAATATCACTTTTATTTTCACGACTGAAATCTCCAATATATCTTGATACTGTACTCATTTCATCATATTTTTGTTTTGCCTGTTCATATAATTTTTGCTTTGTGGCAAGAACTTTAGCTTTACTCTCTGCCTGTTTTTTTGCCTTTTTGATTTTTTTATTTACACTGCTCAACTGTTTCTGTTTTGCGGCAAGAGTCTTTTTTGAATTTTTAATCTTCCCAGGATATGTACTTATTATCTTTTTGCTTTTATCAAGCTGCTTTTTCGCTTCTTTTACCATTCCCGTATATTCCAATAAACTGTCTTTATAATCGATAAGTGCTGATGAATACGCTGACAAACTCTCCTGATAATCACTTTTTGCATCATAAACCGCTTCTTCATAATCAAGTTTTGCCGATGCATATTTCTTTTTATAAGTTTTTACCGCTTTATATAGAATTTTTCTTGTATCTGAAACACTGTCTTTTGTAAGTTTTATAAGTGCATCTCCTTTTTTTACCTCATCACTTGAGCTTTTCAAAACACTTTCCACTTCCAATGCTCCTGTTTTACTTGTACCCTTAAGATTCAGATTGTATAACTGATAGTCCGTTCCTCCCGATGTCGTTCCCTCTGCCTGCAATATATTGCTATTCTGCGTCTTTGCCGAAGCAATGTTTTTTTTATCTGAATTATTTGTCTGTTCCGATTGTTCAGATGAATTATTTTTTAAAATCCGGTTTCCACCATATACTCCCACACCTGCTATAAAAAGCACTACTGCCATCGTCAATGCAATCTTTCTTTTTCGGTGCATCATTTTTCCTCCTGTCTGCTTACGCTGATTTTTCTTTATTGTTCCAGCATATTCTTGCCAAAGATATTCACAATACGCTTTATATTTTATAATCAAAATATTACAGTAAATTTGTGAAAATCAAGTGGAAAAGTTGTGTGCAAAATGTGAAACGGAATATTTTTAAATATCTGTCATAAGATGATGTAAGAGGAAAATTTCCCCTCTTTTAAGAGGGTCCGCTCGCCTTTAACACGGTAAAAGTGCAGCAAAACATTAACATAATAAATCTGAAAGGCAGGTTATCGCTAAATGAATAAAACTTCCACAACCAATATACGAAAAAGGACAATGCCACGCATATGTAAAACGGTTATCATATTCTTTTTTATAGGTATGCTTATCGGTACTCTTGTCGGAAAGCTTTTTAATCCAATCATCCTGCCTGTGTTAAAAACAATTTACAGCGAAACCATAAGTGCCCTGCCATCAATGGACATACCGTCAGACCAGATAGTCCTCTCATCCTTTAGCAGAAACATTAAATTTGTAATGCTGCTTTTTATTTTCTCAATGACAGACCTCTGGCGTTATTACTGCCTTGTTTTTTCAGTTTATACAGGCTTTTCAAACGGACTCCTGCTTTATTTTAATATTTCACTTTACGATTTTGCCGGAATAGCAAACTATACCTGCTGCATTATGCCACAATATCTTGTCTTTGTCCCTGCATTTTTGTTTATAATAATGAAGCTTCACAGAATAAACTGCTTAGATGAAACAAAACAAAAAGGGAAACTGTTATTAAAACAATTTCCCTTATTTCTGCTCAGTATTTTACTTATACTTATCGGAAGTCTCGCCGAGGGCTGCATAAATCCACTGCTTTTGATGCATCTTGCAAACTGATTATACATACTGTCAATGCAGGCAACAGACTTCTAATCTTTAAAAATTCAAATAAAATAAATCCGTTTCAACTGCTTTTTAAGCTCCTCGACAGAACCGTCATTTTTTATAACCCTGTCACTCCTGCTTATATAAAACTCATCAGATTTCTGGCTTTTCATCCCCGCATCGCACTTTTCGTCAGAATACCCCCTGCTGTCCTTAAGCCTTGCTATCCTTATTTCTCTCGGAACATACACATACCATACCTCATCACAGTATTTATCGCACTCCGTTTCAAACAATATGGCACTCTCAAGAATTATACGGCCGCCTTTTTCCTTTCTCTGTTCTATATAGTCCTCAATATACTCCTTTACCTTTGGATGCACGATACTGTTCAAATCCTGTATCGCACTTTTGTCATTAAACACTATATCCGCAAGTTTCTTTCTGTCAATCTCCCCCGCGTCAGAAAGAATTTCCTTACCAAATCTCTCCACTACGGCTTCAAAGGCACTGCCACCCTTATCCGTGACAATATGACCAATATCGTCCGTCAATATAAGCTCAGCACCCGTTTCTTCCTTTAAAAACTGTGCCACAAGTGACTTACCACTACCGACACCACCTGTCAAACCAATAACTTTCATCTCAATCCTCTCTTAGTGTGCCTCAAACCAATCATCCCCCTGCTCCACTTCCGCAATAAGAGGAACTTTAAGTTCAGCCGCCGACTGCATATTTGAAATAAGTATCTCTTTCACCTTTTCAATCTCATCAACACTTGTCTCTACCAGCAGTTCATCGTGCACCTGAAGAACTATCCTTGATTTAAGTTTTTCTTCTTTTAATTTTCTTGCAACTTTTATCATCGCTATCTTTATTATGTCTGCCGCTGTTCCCTGTATAGGCGAGTTCATTGCAATTCTCTCACCAAATGAACGCTGCATAAAGTTTGATGATTTTATTTCAGGCACTGGTCTTCGCCTGCCAAATTTTGTGTAAGAATATCCTGTTTCTTTTGCTTCTTCTACTTTCTCGTCAAGAAATGCCTTTATCGCCGGATATGTGGCAAAGTATTTCTTTATTATCTCGTCCGCTTCTTTTCTCGTTGTGCCAAGATCCTGTGAGAGACCGAATGCACTTATCCCGTAAACTATTCCGAAGTTTACTGCCTTTGCATTTCTTCGCTGAAGATCGGTGACCTCGTCAAACGGTGTGTGGAATACTTTTGATGCGGTACTTCTGTGTATATCATCACCGTTCTTATATGCCTGTATAAGATGTTCATCCTCCGACATATCAGCTAAAACTCTCAATTCTATCTGTGAGTAATCTGCATCAAGGAATACAAATCCGTCTTTTGCCTTAAATACTTTCCTGAATTCACGCCCCATCTCCATTCTGATAGGAATATTCTGGAGATTTGGCTCTGTCGAACTTATTCTTCCCGTTGCTGTTATCATCTGGTTAAATTTGCCGTGAATTCTCTTATCATTCTCGATAAATACAGCAAGTCCCTCTGCATATGTTGACTTTAATTTTGTAAACTGCCTGTAATCAAGTATCTTTGATATAATAGGGTCTTCTTTCTTTAGTTTTTCAAGAATATCCGCTGATGTTGAGTAGCCTGTCTTTGTCTTTTTTGCAAATGGCAGTTTCATTTTTTCAAACAATATCACACCAAGCTGTTTAGGTGAATTTATGTTAAACTCCTCACCTGCAAGGTCATATATATCACTTTCAAGTTCAATTATCTTTCTGTCAAGTTTTTTTGCAAGCTGTTCAAGAACGGCTATGTCTGCCTTGACTCCGACTCTCTCCATCTGATATAAGAAATATGCCGTCGGCATCTCCACTTCACGGTAAAGTTTTATCATGCCTGTTTTTTCAAGTGTGCTTTCAAGATTTTTATATCCAGCCACAGCCACATACGAAAGTTCTCCCGTATATTCCAAAAGATTGTTTATTACAACATCCTTTTCCTCGTCCGCACTCTCCCTAAGATAATCGTCATCTATCTCCGATACGATTTCTGAAAGTCTGCTTTTTCCAAATCTCTCACTATATGACGGTATCGTCATATCAAGATAATCCCTTGCTATATCGTCAGCACCGTAACTGTCTTTAAGCGGATTTATAAGATATGCAGCTATACTTACATCTGATATTTTATTAAACAGCCTGTCTAAATCCGAATCATCAAACGCCATCTGTAAAGGTGCTTCCCTATCCTCTGAAAGATTTTCTGCAACTGCCGTAAGATGCAGTTCGTTCTTCCAGTCTATCAATGCGATATGAGGTATTTTCTTTTGAATTTTTTTATAAGTTTCTATCAGAAAATCTCCGTCTGTCTCATCATTTTTTAATATGCTTACGGTTTCATACTCACCATTTTTTTCGTAGCTTAAACTAAGTCCCAAAAACAAATATTCATTTGTGCTGTCACTCTCATCTTCAAGAGAAACTGCTGATATATCATCAAATACAAATGCCATCTGTCCGCCGCTTTTTTTCTTATTTTTCTTTTTCGTAACACCTGAATTTGACCACTCATCGCCAAAAAATGATACTCCAACAACCTCAGGTGCATCCTTTATAAGCTCGTCAGCAAATCTCTTTACCTCTATTTTTTTCTTCAAATATTTAAAATTCTTTGGTCTTTCAACCGCTTTATTCATTGCCTCGGAATCGAATTTTTTTACAAGTGATTTTAGTTCTAGTTTCTTTATCCATTCAAATGCCTCAGATGTAAATATATTTTCAAGTTTTGCATCTTTGATACTGTAATCAAGTTCGCAGTCTGTCTTTATCGTCGCAAGTTTTTTGCTTAAGAAAGCCATATCCTTTCCTGCTCTCAAAAGCTCCCTCGCCCTCTTTGGCTCTACTTCCTCGATATGCTCATAAGCCTCCTCGACACTCGGAAATGCCTTAAGTATCTTTACTGCCGTTTTTTCACCGACACCTGCAACTCCCGGTATATTGTCAGCCGTATCTCCCATAAGACCTTTCATATCTATTATCTGAACCGGCGTGACACCGTATTTTTCTATTACATCCTCTGTATGATATTCTTCAACCTCAGAACCGCCTTTTTTTGTCTTTGGAATACTTATCTTGATATTTTTTGTAGCAAGCTGCAAAAGATCTCTGTCTCCTGATACAAGAGTAACTTCTTTTCCTTCCGCTTCTGCCATCTTTGCGATAGTTCCGAGAATATCATCCGCTTCAAATCCCTGTCTTTTTACAATCGTGATACCCATCGCTTCAAGCACATCCTGTATAACAGGCACCTGCTGTCTTAACTCCTCAGGCATAGGTTTCCTCGTGCCTTTGTACTCCTTAAACATCTCATGTCTGAATGTAGGCTTTTTCACATCAAAAGCAACCGTCAGATATTCCGGTTTTTCCGTATCAAGTATCTTAAACATGATATTTAAAAATCCATAAACCGCATTTGTATGCATCCCTTCTGAATTTGTCAGATCAGGCACTCCACAAAATGGCGTGTTTAATATACTATCCCGATCTATTAAAACTATTTTTTCACTCATCTGTTAAATTTCCCTTTCGATTTTTGGTAACTGTCCACACATATATGACTGCCTATCTTTGCTGTAAAAATTCATATTTATAATATATACCAAAGTGTCATTATCAGTAAATAAGAATAACACTTATACATACAAATATAAAAAGAAGAACCTTTTCAAACAATACAAACCGGTATCTTAAAATATAAGATTTTGCATCATCTATCCTATCCTGTGAATCTATCTGCGTTTTGCCCCTGAGATTATCGCTGTCAAGAAGTTTCATTCCCATTATCAATGTATAATATACATCATATTCTTCACGGCACTCCTCACAGCTCTCAATATGACTTATAAACTGTTCCATTTCTTTTATGTCCATGTTATCATTTATAAAATCAATAATACCGGACTGCACCTGTTTACAGTCCATCTTCTTTTTTCTATCTATCCTGAACCCATGTAATGTGACTTCCATCGTTATCCTTTCTTACAATTATCTTTGATGGTATCTGCTCTTTAAGTTCTGATACATGCGAGATTACTCCGACCAGCCTGCTGCTGCCTGCAAGGTCTAAAAGTATCTTTACTGCTTTGTCCCTCACATCATCACTCAGCGAGCCAAATCCCTCATCAATAAACATTGTATCAATCTGCGTTTTGCCTGAATTATTCTGCACAATATCTGACATTCCGAGTGCCATTGCAAGCGAAGCCATAAATGTCTCACATCCCGATACAGAGTGGG
>OGDE01001646.1_pt1 | contig 13247 bp, 9 predicted proteins | sample 1570321 | NCBI WGS metagenome assembly OGDE01 (sample SAMEA2581976, study PRJEB24529) | metagenome | biome: Human gut stool | place: China | collected 2011 | reverse complement strand
AGGTTCTTGCCCTGATTCACGTTGTCCAGGTTGTACTCCTTGGGGTCGTAGGTCTGGATGGAGCCGTCTTCCTGCACAAAATAGTCGATGAAGTTTTTGGAGAAATCCAGATACTTCTGGTTGCCCGTGGTGTGGTACAGGCTCAGGCAGGCCGTGATCATGCAGCCGTCGATGTAGTTCCATTTGTTGGGTTTGCCGCTGCGCACTTTCTCAATGTTCCACAGGGGTGCTTCGGCGCTGGAATTGGCGATGAGGTAATCCACGTAATCGCCCAGCATGGTCAGAATTTCAGAATGCGTCATGGCTTTCAGTCCTCCTCAAAATGGCCGACATTTGCAAAGTGGAGCCGCTCGCCCTCATAGCCCTCGATCTTCACGTTGTGCAGGTCGATCTCCTTGACGTTCTCGGCGTAAATGGCCAGCTTCTTTACCAGCGGGCGGTTGTCGGCCATGGCCGCCTGGCCTTCCTTGGCCTCGGGGTCAAAGGTGATGGTGACATTCTTCATGCTCACCCGCTCAATGGGCTGCTCCGGCAGGCCGTCGAAGTAGCAGCCTGCAAACTGGGCGTCGGTGGCCACGATATTCTCCATGGTCAGGGTGCCCAGCTTGGGGGTGTACTCGTCCACCGGCAGAGGCTCGCGGCACTGGACATAGGGGCCGTGGCCGTCCGGGTCGCAGAAGTAGAACATGTTGATGACGAACGGTGCCTTGACGCCCCGCATCTCCACGTTGCGGAAGACCAGCCCGTCAATGACGGCGGTGTTGCCGCGGCCGCGCCGGGTCTTGACGCGGAGGCCGCGGTCGGTGTGGTCCATGAGGCACTGGGTGACCACCATATCCTTGACGCCGCCGCTCATCTCGCTGCCAATGACGATGCCGCCGTGGCCCTTGTCCAGCAGGCAGTTGCGGATGACAGTGTGCTCGCAGCTCTTCTTGAGCTTCATGCCCAGGAAAACTTTGCTGGCTTTCATGGCGATGCAGTCGTCACCCACGTGGATGTTGACGCCGATGATCCGGGTGTGCTCGCAGCTCTCGGGGTCGATGCCATCGGTGTTGGGGGCGTTGTAGGGGTTGTTGATGTTGAAGTGGAGCAGGTCCAGCTGCTTGACGAAGATGGGGTGGATGGTCCAAGAGTAGCTGTTCTGGACGGTGATGCCGTGCAGGCAGACATTCTCACTGTCCACCATGGCCACGGCGCGGGGACGCCACGCGATCCGCTTGACCTTGGGGTTCACCCACCAGTCGCCGTTCTGGGCGTCACAGTCCAGGGTGCCCTCACCGGTCACGACCACATCGTGCACCTGGGTGATGTTCAGCAGGCCTGCAAAGCTGTTTAGGGGGTTGCCCTCCCAGCCCGTCAGGTAATACTCGTCCACCTCGTTCTCGCTGGGCAGCACGCCGGGCAGGATGGGGTAGTGGGTGCGGTCATTATCGCCCAGGAGCACGGCGCCTTTTTCCAGGTAGAGGGTGGTATTGCTCTTGAGGAACAGGCTGGCCGTGCGGTAGCGTCCGGCGGGGACATACACGGTGCCGCCCTTGGGGCAGGTGGAGAGAGCCGCCTGCAGCTTGACGGTGTTGTCCGTCTCGCCGTCGCCCACCAGGCCGTAGCGGGAGGCGTCCACAAAGAACGTCTCGGCCTCGGTGGTGAACTCCAGGCTCAGGCTTTCGCCCTCGGCCTGCACACCCACGGTATAAGTGGTGCCGGGGAGCAGGGAGAAGAGGGAGAACACATTGGTGCTGCAGGTATCATAGATGGTTTCGCCGTTCAGCGTGACAGTGAACGGGTGAGCAGGGCGGAAGCACAGCCCGTTTTCAAGCTCAAAGACCGCACTGCGGGTCATGGAGCGGATGAGAGACAGATTCATAAACAGCCTCCTGAAAGAGATTTGAGAAAATGGAAAAAACAGAAGTGTATTGCGGCTTGCCCGGCCGGGCCGGCCATGGTACACTAAAAGCAAGTAAAATGCAGGGGGATGCGGAACATGCGTGCGGAACGGGAACGGCTCAATGCAAAAATCGTGGCGGAGAACCTGCGGCTGGGAGCAGAGGCCAGAGAACTCACGAGCGAAGAAGAGCTCTGTTATCTGATCCTGGTCTCGGGCGGCAGCTGCAATGTCCAGTGGGATGGCCAGACCACGCTGGCGGCTCCTGGCTGCGCGCTGCTGCTGGGCCCGGGCAGCGGGCGGCTGCAGCAGGCGGGCAGTGTGCCGCCGGAGCTGCTGGGGTGCCGCTTCCCGGTGGCGGCCCTCCACGATATCCGGAATATGGCCCAGCGGGACTACAGCGCCCTGTTTGAGCCGGGGCAGGCCACGCTCTTATACGGCCCGGTGCAGTGGTCCAGCTGTCTGCGGACGGTGCTGGAGCTGATGCGGAAAGCCCGGGGCGAGCAGGATTATCCGGGGGTGCTCTACCTGGGGCTCCTGCTCCACTATGCAGAGCAGGAGTACCGGGCCGAAAGCCACGCCGCCCGCCCCCGCAACGAGACAGTGGAGCAGATCTGCGCCTACCTTGCCGCCAATTACCAGCAGAAGTTTTCCCTCAGCGAGGTGGCGGCAAAGTTTTACATCTCGCCCTATTACCTCAGCCGCCTGTTCCGGCGGGTAACGGGGCAGTCCATTGTGGATTACATCAATGGCCGCCGCATCGAGGCCGCCCAGAAGCTGCTGGAGACAACGGAGCTCAGCATCGGCACGGTGGCGGAGCAGACGGGCTTTGCCAGCGCCGCCCATTTCCGGCGTGTCTTCCGGGAGACCATGGGCACCGGGCCGCTGCAATACCGGAAGAGCCATCGATGAGGCAAACAGCCTTGCCCTCTCCGTCATCGCTGACGACAGGCGGCCTGAGAGGGCTAGCCAGTGAACAACAGAACACCCCCTGTACCATCTTACGGGCAATGGCACAGGGGGTGTTTGTGGTTTCAGCCGTCTTGGCCGCGGGAGAAAGAGCGCTTAGCCCTTGACAGCACCCGCGGAGATACCTTCGACGAACTGATCCTGTGCGCAGAAGAAGACGATCAGCTGCGGCAGAATGGAGATCAGCGACAGGGCCAGGATGCGGTTCCAGGCAAAGCCCGTATCACCATCCATGGACAGCTTGACGAACAGGGACATGGGGTACTTGGCAGGGGTCTGCACATAAAGCAGCGGGCCCATGAAGTCGTTGCAGCTCCACATGAACTGGAACAGGGCGCAGGACACCAGAGCGGGCATCAGCATGGGGACAATGACCTTGTACAGGGTCTGGAAGGAGTTGCAGCCATCAATGGCGGCAGCCTCGTCCAGATCGCGCGGGACATTGCGCATGAACTGCACCAGCTGGTAAACAAAGTAGGTCTCAGTTGCAAATGCAGTGTGGACCCAGATGGCCAGATAGAACGGGCTGTTGACCCAGCCGAACTTGGTGTACAGCAGGAACTGAGGAACGTTCAGAACGACCTGAGGCAGGAACAGGGTGGCCAGCATGATGCTGAACAGGATCTTCCGGCCCGGGAAGTCGAAACGGCCAAAGCCGTAGGCTGCAATGCAGGAGGAAACCACCGTGCAGATGACCTTGGGCAGAACATAAGAATAAGTGTTCAGCATGGCCTGCAGGATGTTGATGGAACCGCCGAAGTTGTTCAGCGCGTTCCTGTAGCCCTCCAGGGTGGGGTTCTTGATCCACAGGCCGATGCCTGCAAAGATCTCGCTGTTGTCCTTAAAGGTGGCGCTGATCATCCACAGCAGCGGGTAGATCATGATAAGGCCCACCAGAATCAGGACAAAGTACTTGAAAAACGTCGCGATGGCGTTAGAAGCTTTCATTCCCATAGTGTTACACCTTACCTTTCATCCGAGTAGTAGACCCACTTCTTCTGGCTGGTAAAGGCAATGATCGTCAGGATGCAGACGATGACGAACATGATCCAGGCCAGTGCGGAAGCCATACCCATTTCGTTGGACTTGAAAGCGTAGTTGTAAACGAGGATGGAGATGAGGGTGGTGGAGTTGCGGGGGCCGCCGTTGGTGATGATGAACGGGCCATTGAACTCCTGGAACGCCTGGCAGATCTGAGTGACCAGGTTGTAGAAGATGATGGGAGTGATCATCGGGACGGTGATGGAGAAGAACTGCTTCCACTTGCCGGCACCGTCGATGGTGGCAGCCTCGTACAGGTCCGCGGGCACGCCTTTCAGAGCGGCCAGGAACAGCACCATGGCGGAACCGAACTGCCAGATGCGCAGGAAGCAGATGATCCACAGCGCGTAAGTCGGGTCAGACAGCCAGGAGGGGCCCTGTGCGTGACCAAAGGTAATCATACGGATCAGGGTGTTGACCAGACCGTCATCACGGAAGACGGCTTTCCACAACACGGCGATGGCCACGGAACCGCCCAGGATGGACGGGATGTAGTAAATGGTACGGAACAGGTTCACGCAGGCGATCTTGAAGTTCAGGATGTAAGCGATGAACAGCGCGAAGATCAGCTTCAGGGGCACGGTGATGAACGCGTACTTGAACGTGGTGATCAGTGCCTTGGTGATCTTGGCATTGGTGAACGCGGTGGCGTAGTTCATCAGGCCGTACTCATGGATGCCCTCAAAGAAGTTCATATCCGTAAAGCTGTAGTACAGCGACTGGCCAAACGGAATGGCTTTGAAGACGACGAAGCCGATGATCCAGGGGATCAGGTAGAACAGGCCCTGCCATTTGTCAAAAAACTTCTGGGCCGGGGTACGCCCGAGCGAGGGCGCTTTGCTTTCTTTCATCCGGGAATCCTCCTTTTTGAAAATTCGGGGTGGGTGCAGCATGGTTTGGACACATCTTGGTCAAAGTTTAGACATCTTTTTCTTGCAAAAAAGGGGCATCCACCTCTTGGGCGGCGGATGCCCCTACAATGTACCAAACAGAATCGAGGGGGCGGGAGTTTATACCGTAACTCGGACCCCACTGCAGCGTGTGGAAGAATTACTCGACGGTGTAACCGACGGCATCCATGCCATCCAGCAGGATGTCAACAACGTCAGCGCCGGACTTGTTATCGTAATCGACGGTGTCGAAGACTTCCTGGTAAACGCCGGTGCCGTTTGCTTTCAGGTCGTTGGACTCGAACAGGGGATCCAGCTTGTTGGAAACGAAAGCCATGACCTTGCCGTTTGCCTCGGCAACCAGCTCCTTGACAGCGCCTGCAGCCTGAGCGGCAGCCAGACCAGCCTTGGAAGCGGGGATGCCGCACTCGGAACCCATGATGGAAGCGCCCTTCTCCTCGTTCAGCAGGAAGTTGATCAGGGTAGCAGCCTCGGCAACGCACTTGCTGGTCTTGGTGATGGCCAGACCCATGGAGACCTTGGAGAAGCCACCGTTGTTGTCGCCGAACTTGATCTCTTCGCCAACGGTGAAGCCGTCCTTGTTGGCGTCATCCAGAGCGGAGGAGTACTTGGAAGCAGCGGAATCCCACTCGAAGATGCCTGCAATCTTACCGGTGATCCACTCGTTGGACTGGTGGGTAGCGGTATCAGAGTTTGCGGAGTAGTAGGTCTTCAGGTTCATCATGACGTGGCCATCCACCAGGCTCTTGATGAAGTCGATGCCCTCAGCGATCTCGTCCTCGGTGTAGTTCAGGGTAGAGGTGACGGGGTCAGCCCAGTCCTTGCCGTACTTGGACTCGAGGTAGAAGACCATCAGGATCATACGGTCGTATGCGCCCAGATGCATGGGGTAGTAATCATCGCCCAGCTTCTCCTTGAATGCCTTGCCGGCAGCCATCAGATCATCCAGAGACTTGGGAACTTCGGTGATGCCAGCCTTGTTGAAGGTGGTCATGTTCCAGAAGAAGATACGGCCGGTCATGGAAACGGGCACGCACTGCTGGCTGTTTGCAACGTAGCAGGCGTCCATGGCAGCGTCATCCCACTGGGTCAGATCCAGGAACTTGGAAACAGTGTTCAGGTCCACGAACTTGCTGCCGTCAGCAGAGTAGTTGTACAGCCAGTTCCAGTTCACCTGGCACACATCCTGTGCGTTGCCAGCAATGAAGGCAGCTGCCATCTTCTCTTCCCAGCCGGACCATGCGGCGAAGGTGGGCTCGATGGTGATGTTGGTGTGCTCAGCCTGGAACTCCTTGATGGCGTTCTGGTAAGCCTCGTGACGGCTGTCGCCGCCCCACCAGCTGATGGTCATGGAAACAGGGCCGTCAGACAGTGCCAGGCTCTCGTCTGCAGAAGCAGCGGGAGCGGAAGAAGCGGTGGAAGCAGCAGAGCTGGATGCAGCAGAGTTGCCGCCGCAGGCAGCCAGAAGGCCGGCAGCGCCCACAGCGCCGGTGACCTTCATAAAATCACGACGAGAAATTGCCTTGCTCATTTTTGTTCTCCTCCTAAATACAGAAAACATCATCTCGAACGGGGGTTCTGCACATACCCCGTTGTATACAATTATGATAACAAAACAACAACCAAAAAGAAAGACGCAAATTGCAGATATCTAAACAAAAAACGTACAAATATTGCTCTTGTTTCCGCGCAAGAATTGACGCCTTCGCTGAAATGAATAAACTTGGCTCGAAAAACTGTGCAACATGTATACTTCGCTATTTTGCATAGAAAACTGGGATGCATCATAGAGGGAACGTCGAATTTTGCGATAATTTTGTAAACATTCCGTTTCAGAACGTGGAAACGTTGCATATATTGTGGACGAACACCAGCTTAAAAAGCCCGGATGGGAGCCTTTGAACTGATATATCAATAGCGCAAAAAATGTTCACTCTGATATATCAATTGCGTGAAGCGGGCATCCGGCACCGGTCTGCAGGCGTGGAAATCGGTGCTTCTTCGCCCTTTTGGGGGGTGAAGAAGCACCGACAGCAACATATTTTGCGCTGCTGCGTGGACTGCGCCTGTGGGCCGGGAATAAAAAAGAAAGGCTGCCGTGTCGTTGGACACAGCAGCCTTGTATACAAGTTTATTCGACCCGCGAAGCAGCTTTTTCGGCGTAGAACGCGCGCTTTGCCTTGAAATAGCACTGGGGGCACATGCTCACGTACTGCACATCGTTTTCCAGATCGATGGCCACCTGCTCGCCCTCAAAGACGAATCTGCCGTTCACCCTGCGGCAGTTGCAGATGGCCTTGCGGCCGCAGGTGCAGATAGTCTTCATTTCCTCGATGGTGTGGGCCAGCTCCAGCAGGCGGGTAGAGCCGGGAAAGCCCTTGAGCGAAAAATCTGCCCGCAGGCCGTAGCAGATCACCGGAATGTTCAAATCCACCGTGACCATGAACAGCTGTTCTGCCTGCTGCGCAGTGAAAAACTGGCTCTCGTCGCACAGCACGCAGGCCAGCGGCGCACCGTCAGCGTTGGCCGTGCGCACGGCCTCGAACACGTCCGTCTCCGGCGGGATCAGCAGATCAGCCTTGCGGCGCACGCCCAGACGGCTCACCAGCTCACCGCCGCCCTTGGTGTCCACCTGTGGCTTGAGGATCAGCACCCGCATCCCCTGTTCTTCGTAGTTGTGGGCTACCTGCATCAGGGCGGTGCTCTTGCCGCTGTTCATCGCGCCGTAACGGAAATACAGTTTTGCCATTTGAAAAACTCTCCTTACAGAAAGAACCCTCTCAGCCAAAGCCTGACGGCTTTGCCAGCTCCCCCGATGGGGGAGCTTTTCTGCATCTTCCGGGCAGGCTGTCCTTCGCCGGAGAAGCAGAAACTTTCCCGTCCCCACTCATAAAGCTCCCCTTTCGGGGGAGCTGTCGAGCGTATGCGAGACTGAGAGGGTTCAGCGGCATCTCAGGCTTTGACTGAGAGGGTTCTCTTATTACTTACAATAGGTACGTTCAGTCCTGATTGCGCAGGCGGTAGCCAAGGCTCATCAGGCTGTCGCCCAGATGGACGTTCTCCACCACCACATCGGGATACGGCACAGAAAGGTCATAGTGGGAGAAGTTCCAGAAGCCCTCGATGCCCAGATCCACCAGACGGCCGCTGACCTGTTCCGCACCGTCGCGGGGCACACAGAGCACTGCGACCTTGGGGTGATGCTCGGAACAGAAAGACTCCAGCTCGTCGATATGGCGGATCTGGATGCCGCTGATCTCCTTGCCCACCTCGCTCTGTGCCACATCAAAGGCGGCGATCAGGCGGTAGCCGTTGGTATCGGTGGTGATAAAGCGGCTCACTGCCTTGCCCAGACGGCCGCAGCCGATCAGGATGGTGGGCAGGCGGTCGCCGTTGCCGAACAGCAGGCCTTCCAGAATGGAGAGCAGGTTTTCCACCGAGTAGCCGATGCCCTGCCGGCCATTCACATCGCCGATGCAGTTGAAGTCCTGCCGTACCTGCGAAGCGGTGGTGCCCATCTGAGCAGCCAGCTCGCGGGAAGAAATGCTGTTGATGCCGTCCGCCTGCAGAGAGCACAGATAGCGGTAATATTTGGGAAGACGCTTGATAACGGGAAGCGAAGCCCTTGCAGGAGTGTTCATAGAATACTTTCTCCTTTCGCTCTATCGCAGTACTTGCCGCAGCTGCCTGCTTTACAGATGCGGCGCAGAGAAACCCCGATCCGTTTACGGGTTCATATTGCAGATATTACAGTCAATTATTTAAAGTATACTGCACCGATGGAGAATGTCAAATCATTCTCAAAAAATTTTTATGAAATGTTACCGCTTTTTTGCTGCAGCGGGTCTGCATAGCCCGGCACAGGCTGGGGAATGCTGACAGAAAACGCAGGAGGAAAGCATATGAACGATGAAACGCAGCAGACCGACGCAGGACGGCTGGAAAAAGAAGAGATCGAAGATCTGGGCACGGTCACGCTGGCCCGCGGCGGGCATGTGATCCACTGCCTGACCGTCATCGGCCAGATCGAAGGCCATTCGGAAGCGCCGCAGGGCCAGAAGACCACGAAGTATGAGCATGTCATCCCGCAGCTGGTGGCCGCGCAGGAGGATCCTCGCATCGAAGGCCTGCTGGTGCTGCTGAACACGGTAGGCGGGGATGTGGAAGCGGGCCTTGCGCTGGCAGAGCTGATCGCCAGCGTGTCCAAACCCAGTGCAACGCTTGTGCTGGGCGGCGGGCACTCCATCGGTATCCCACTTGCCGTCAGCGCCCGGCGCAGCTTCATCGTGCCCACAGCCACCATGACCGTGCACCCGGTGCGGCATTCCGGCGTCATTCTGGGGGTGCCGCAGACCATGCGCAGCTTTGAGCAGATGCAGCAGCGCATCACCGGCTTCGTAGCGGCCCACAGCGGCATGACCGAAAAACGCTACACCGACCTGATGCTCCACACCGGCGAGCTGGTGATGGACATGGGCACCGTGCTGGATGGACGCCGGGCCGTGAAGGAAAAGCTCATTGATGAGCTGGGCGGACTTTCGGATGCGCTGGCGTGGCTGTATAAAGAGATTGAACGCAAATGAAGGCCGATTTTGTACAACAATAGGTTTGCCATTTTGCCCACCGCGTGGTACAATAATAAAATCAAATAGTGTGTCTACTACAAACGCGGGGAACAAAGAAACATGGCAACAAAAAAACGTAAAACGACAACACGGCGCGCAGCATCGCGCAAAAAACGCGCAGAACAGCGGCTTCCGGCGGGGCTTGGCACCCTGTTTGCAGGCCTTTTGCTGGTGGTGCTGGCCTTTGTGGAGGGAGATTCGGCATGGAAGGCCCTGCACGATGTGCTGTTCGGACTTTTTGGCTGCGGCAGCTTTGTGCTGGGCGCGGCAGTGTGCTGCCTTGCTGTGCAGTATACCCGGGGCGAAGACCTTCTGCCCAAGATCTTCAAGCTGGTTCTGGGGCTGGTGTTTGCCTGCGGCACGGTGATCGTTTTTTCCGATATCCAGCCGCAGGGCATGTCGGCATTCCAGATGACAGCTGCTTGCTACGCAAACGGCGTGAATGCATGGATCGGCGGCGGTGCGCTGGGTGCACTGCTGGGCGGCAGCCTGCTGCTGCTGTGCGGACGGCCTGCGGCAACCCTTATCATGATCGTGCTGGCACTGTGTGTCAGCCTGTACATTTTTGATTTGACCCCGGCAGAGGTGTGGCAATGGCTGTGCGCTGCGTTTGGCGGCGTGCACGCAAAGGGTGCGGCCATGGCGCAGCAGAGCGCAGCCCGCCGCGCTGAACGTGCCGCTGCCCGCGCGGCAGAAGCCGAGGCTGAGGAAGACTACGACGAAGCAGAAGATGAATACCGGGATGAGGAAGATGCCGAAGAGGAGATGGAAACTCCGGCTTTCCGCATCGGTGTGCCGGACTGGCTGAACGGCATCCGCCACTGGGGCCACAAGGTGACCGAAGAGATGGAGGCGGAGGAGCCGGAGGCCGCCCCGCAGCCGGAGCCGCCCGCAGATACTTCCGGCCAGCCGCTTGCCCAGCCGGAGCCTGCCGCCCCGGCCATCACGCCGGTGCAGGTACGGGTATCCCGGCCCCGGGCTTCCTTTGACGTAGACCTTGGCCCCGACCACACTGAGGTGAAGGAGGGTGGCAGCGAACCCATCGAGCCGCTCATCGTGGGCCCGGGCGGCACCTTTGGGCAGAACCCGCTGCGCCCGGCCCCCAGACCTGCCCCGCAGCCCATCGTACAGGACGCGGTGGAGACCGATGCATCCGATTTCTTTGCAAAGGCTGCACAGCCGGTGCAGCCTGCGGCAGCGGAAAGCTTTGATACTCCGGTCATGACCCCGGCAATGCCGACGGCCCAGCCGGAAAGCCCGGCAGCGGCAGTCACGCCGGAGATGCCCGCCGTGCCCATCCAGCCCGCAGTCCCGGCGGCACCCGCCCGGGTGAGCGCCGAAAACGCCGTTGCCATGCGCGGCACACCCGACGAGGACGGCTGGATCAGCATTACCAGCGAACCGGTGGAGGAAAAGGATATCAGCACGCTGGTGGCAGCGGCAATGGAAAAGCCTGCCGCTTCCGAGCAGGCCGCGGCAGCGGCCCCTGTGGACGAGACCGAACCGGTGGATACTTATCAGTACCAGTATCCGCCCATTGAGCTGTTTGAAAAATCGCAGGACGAGACCGACCCCGGCGCGCAGGAAGAGCTGAAAGCCAACGCCCAGAAACTGGTGGATACGCTGGAAAGCTTTGGCGTGCGCACCCGTGTGCTGGATATCTCCCGAGGCCCCTCCGTCACCCGGTACGAGGTGCAGCCCATGGCGGGTGTCAAGATCAGCCGCATCACCTCGCTGGCAGACGATATCGCCCTGAACCTTGCGGTGGCGGACGTGCGTATGGAAGCACCCATCCCCGGCAAGCCTGCCGTGGGCATTGAGGTGCCCAACCACAAAAAGACCCCGGTGTATATCCGCAGCGTGTTCGAGAGCCAGAGCTTTTTGCGAATGACCTCACCTCTGGGCATTGCGCTTGGCAAGGACATTGCCGGTGTGGCACAGGTGGCAGACCTGTGCAAGATGCCCCATCTGCTCATTGCAGGCAGCACCGGCAGCGGTAAATCCGTGTGCGTGAACAGCATCATCATGAGCCTGCTGTTCCGCTCCAGCCCGGAGGACGTGAAGCTGCTGCTGATCGACCCCAAGGTGGTGGAGCTGGCCGAGTACAACGGCATTCCCCACCTGCTGATGCCGGTGGTCACCGAGCCGAAAAAGGCCGCAGGTGCCCTTGGCAGCGCGGTGCAGGAGATGGAGCGCCGCTATCATCTGTTTGCAGAGAACAATGTGCGCGACATCAAGTCTTTCAACAAGCTGGCCGCAGAACGGCCTGATCTGGAAAAGATGCCCTACATCGCCATTATCATCGACGAGCTGGCCGACCTGATGATGGTGGTGGGCAAGGATGTGGAGGACTCCATCTGCCGCATCGCCCAGAAGGCCCGCGCCGCCGGTATGCACCTGATCGTAGCCACCCAGCGCCCCAGCGTGGACGTGATCACCGGCCTGATCAAGGCCAACATCCCCAGCCGCATCGCATTTGCAGTGTCCAGTCAGGTGGACAGCCGCACTATTCTGGACGGCTCCGGTGCCGAAAAGCTGCTGGGCATGGGTGATATGCTGTTCATGCCCGTGGGTGCGCCCAAGCCTACCCGTATTCAGGGCACTTTCGTGCGGGATGAGGAGATCAGCCGTGTGCTGGACTTCATCAAGCAGAGCGGCACCGTGCAGTATGACGAAGCCATGATCGAAGCCATGGAAAAGCACGCCATTCAGGATGGCAAGAAGGGCAGCGGCGGCGCGGACTCCGACGAGGATCCCGATACCGACCCGATGTTCAAGCAGGCCGTGGAGGTGGTCATCGATGCCGGTCAGGCCTCCACCAGCCTGCTGCAGCGCCGCTGCAAGCTGGGCTACGCCCGCGCGGCCCGTATCATGGACGAGATGGAACAAAAAGGCATCATCGGACCCTACGAGGGCGCCAAGCCCCGCGCTGTGCTTATCAGCCGCCAGCAGTGGCTGGAAATGCAGATGAACCAACCGGATGAAACATAAAGATAAGGAGTATTATGGACAACTCTTCCCCAAAGATCTACACCGAATTTCTTCCCATCAGCCGGGCCGATATGGAGGCCCGCGGGTGGGAGCAGCTGGACTTTGTGGTGGTGGGCGGCGACGCCTATGTGGACCACCCCAGCTTTGGCACTGCCATCATCAGCCGCCTGCTGGAAGCCGAGGGCTATAAGATCGGCGTGCTGGCCCAGCCACGCTACACCGACTGCGAGGACTTCAAGCGATTCGGCAAGCCGAAGTACGGCTTCTTCATCGGCGGCGGCAACGTGGACAGCATGGTCAGCCACTATTCCGTGGCAAAGATCCCCCGCGCCGAGGACGAATACTCCCCCGGCGGCAAGGGCGGCGCACGCCCGGACCGCAGCGCCACCGTGTACACCCGCCTTGCCAAGCAGGCCTATCCCGACCTGCCGGTGATCCTGGGTGGTCTGGAAGCTTCTCTGCGCCGCTTTGCCCACTATGACTACTGGCTGGACACCGTGTTGCCCAGCATTGCCGAGGACTCCGGCGCGGACATCATCAGCTTTGGCATGGGCGAGCACCAGACCGTGGAGATCGCCCGCCGCCTTGCCGCCGGGGAACCGGTGGAGAGCATCACGGACGTGGACGGCACCTGTTACATGACCGACTTCGACCATCTGCCCGAGCGCTACGTGGAGTGCGCAGGCTTTAAAAAGGTGGCATCGGATAAGACGGCGTATGCCAAGGCCTGCCGCATCCAGATGGACAATCAGGATGTGGTCAGCGGCCAGATTATCGTGCAGAAGCAGAGCGAAAAGTATCTGGTGCAGAACATCCCCGCAAAGCCGC
>OGDE01001644.1_pt1 | contig 13263 bp, 17 predicted proteins | sample 1570321 | NCBI WGS metagenome assembly OGDE01 (sample SAMEA2581976, study PRJEB24529) | metagenome | biome: Human gut stool | place: China | collected 2011 | reverse complement strand
GGGGAGTGGGCACATAATGCAGAGTATTTAGTTAGTGCTTTCCGGGTGTACGTTGGTTGCCTGGTTGTTGCTGCCCGTTTTGACCAGCAGATTGTTGTTACCTACGGTAGACACATTGCACCATTGGCAATAGGACGCATCCCCCGCGACGTTGATGCTGCCCGTCTGCGTGTTGCGGGGATTGCAAACAGCAATTCGAGCACCACCCGTCACCGCGATGAAATACGTAGAAGGGCCGTCGAGTATTGCATTTGTCAACACAACGTCGGTTGCGTTGTTGAGCGAGATAAAATCATAGGTGCTCGTTGCAGACGAACCGGCAACGCCCGTGATCGTCAAATGGCAGTAGCCTGTTACGAGAATACACCGGTATGTGGCATTCGCTCCTACGCACCCAATATCGGTGATCTGTGCGTCCTCATTGGCACCGGACCCCACCAGATACACGAGATTGTCAATCAGGTGATCGGCAAAAATACGGTTGATGTAAACGTGCCGACTGAATCCAGTGCCGTGCGTGTAGTAGATAACGTTATTCCATGGGCCGACGCAGAGCCAATCTTCAAACCATCTGTCACCGGTCTGGCCGTCTCCGGTGGTGTCGGACAGGACAATCGCTTTTGAGATGCCTTCCGAGAAATTGTTTACAACGATATGCTGCAATTTCAGGCCAGTATTGCCACCGTTGTTAAACTTGTTGAATACGGTGACATTAACAGATCCGTTCGTGCTGTACTCAAAATTTTTAATCAACATGCCGTTGTTGTTGGCGAAATCTACTGCGGTTGTGAATCCGTGCACGCTGCAATCTTCAAGAGTGAAGAATCGCGCCCACTGCACTTTAAATGCAACGCTTGCAGCAGTTGTGGGATTTTTCAGAGCGACGGTAACGCCCTTAAAAGTGACATTTTCAAGGGTGCCGCCATAGTCGACGTTGCTGTCCTGCGCGCCCACGATAGAAAACGCAGGGTTGACGGCATTGCTGAAAATGAAATAAGGAATCAGCACAGCACGGGGTCGGGATGCGGCACCAATAACGGTTGTATCCCTCTTAACGGTGATTGTATCAGTGCAATAATACTGTCCCGTCAGGATAATGGGTTTATTGGCAGTAGCGGCATTAAAAGCGGTCTTAACTGCTGCTGTGTCATCCGTAGAGCCGTCACCCTTTGCGCCGTACATTTCGGGGGTAATGAATACCTCCAAATCGACAGTGGATTTTTTCAGATCGTTGATGGCCTTTTCTCTGGCCGTAGTCTCGGCGCCGATAGCCGTCTGGAGCTGCGTGTCAGCATTCTTCCGTGCCGTTTTCTCTGCGTCAATAGCCGTCTGGAGCTGCGTGTCTGCGTTCTCCCGGGCCGTTTTCTCGGCGCCAATAGCCGTCTGGAGCTTCGTGTCGGCCTCCTGCCGGGACGTCTGCTCTGCGCTCAAGCCCTCATTAAATGCATTGATAAGGTAGTGCAGAACTTCATTTGTGGAGCTGCTAACGCAGTTAGAGCCGGGCACGTAGGCATCACCGGCAATCATTGCTTTTGTGACACGTACAAGCGCCCCGTTTACCCAGACAAGATCGTTGACAGCTCTTGCGGCTGTCGCGGTGGGGCTGTGCCCCTCATCGTTGGGAGTAATGGCCTTTTTGACATCGGCCCAAAGTTCATCGAAATTGCCAATTTTGGTCCAGAACTCGGTACGGTCCAGAGAAACACCGGACGGCACCGGCTGTACGGAAAGATAGGCGTTGCCGTTGCTGTCCACAGCAACGGTGTTTGCCTCATACTGGCTGGTGATGTCCCACTGAATCGGGTTTGCGTACTTGATCGTGGCTAGGCTGACGAAATTCGTCAGTTTGGTGTTGAATTCGTTCAGCTCGTCTATAATCCAATCAAGATTGAGATCATGGAAATTGGTGTAGGGCGCTCTGTGGATAGGATTGATACTCATAAATCACATCTCCTTAATATACCAGCAAACAAAAGTTCGCCCGGATGTCCGTAACGATTTTATGAATTGCATTTTCCATTGCAAGAGTCAACTCTTTGGCAATAAGGTCTTGCGGGTCTCGTCCTGCCCTGCCCTTCTCGGTCACGGTGTCTTTGTATCCGTTGTGCAATTCGGATGTGTTGTTATCGGTGGTGGTCTGATCGGTGGTGGTCGTGTCCGTGCCGCTGCTGGTAATGGTGTTCCCAGTTCCAAGGGCCGTTGTACTCTTTTCAGCGGTTTGCAATGTTACGCTGTCAAACCCCGTAACGTCCCGTGTGGTGCTGTCACTGCCGGTATTCTGGCCGGTGGTGGTCAGGTTAGGCGCTCGGGTAGTTGTGCCCTTCACGCCATTTGTGCGGTTGATTGTGCCGCCGCTGGTTCCTGTGTGGTCGGCGGTTCTGGTTCGGTCATCGGATGCCAAAGCATCGTATTCAAGGCCCAGCGCCTTGGCGTACCGGGTCCAGCTCGTAAGCATGGTTTCAGAATAGACGCCCAGTGCCCTGCGCATAGTGGGGCCATCCGCGTATAATACCTCTAATTCCAGCGTATCAAAGAGTAATTGATTGCAGACAGTTTCTTTAGATACACTGTCAGGGACTTTCAAGTCGTCGAACAGGTTCGGGTATCTTGCCAACAGGCCGTTAAAGCTCAACGTTGCGTGCATCGTTGTTCACCTCCTGCGCTCCAGTATCGGGCGGAAAACGCCAATCGACCCATAAAGTAGATTTGTCAATTCCAAAGAGCTTGTGGACCCGCTCACACCCACGCTGCAAGCTGTCCAACCATAGCGACGCTTTGGCGGCTGTCTCAACGTTGTTAGAATTGACTTCGTCGGTCAACATCCGCTCTTTTTTGCTGGTGTTGGTGTTCGGAATGCCCACTTCCGTGTCAAACAGGGCTTTAATGGTTTTAAGAGCTGTCAACAGTTCGTTGGTGATGAAGTTCCCTTTAAGGTCTGTCGCAAAGTACATCCAAGGGGCTTGCCCGGATGCCCCATTTTTAGGCGCTTTGAGCAATGAGGAATCCACAAAAACGGCGGGGTCGCCCTGCATGATTGCATCAAACATCTTTTTAAAAGATTCTGCACCGGCCTTGTTACCAGATGCAAACACATATGCCAACCTGCTGTTGATTAAATTGCTCTGGATGGTCTGGGCCGCAAGGGCCATCATATCCCCATAATAGGCCACAATATCCACCATACCGCGGTAATCGGGCTGCAAATTGATGATCTCGCACTGCTTTCCGATTTGCAAATAGGGGGACCCTTTGATAAAAGGGTTTGCAATGACGGAGTGCGTGGGATTATAAAAAATGTTAATGCCGGTCAATCCCATTCGGTCATATACCAGGCCATAGCGGTCAGTATTGAACACCGTAACACCACCGGACCCGAAAACAAGATATTGCAAGCGGTTACTGGGCCATGTGTCGGGGAGCGTCCAGCGGACCATAGACACAGCTTCTAGGAACAGATATTTGCGGAAATAATAGGATAAGCTGTTGCCTTTGGTGTGCGTCACGGAGGGAGTAACCGGCGACACATGAGCGTTGATTTGCTCATAGCTGTATGGAGCACTCATAACAGACGGCCTCCTTTTGCCATTTTAAACAGTAACCATATAGGCAACTTGCCGGTAGGCCACGGCCCGGGGCCCGGGCCTCCGCCGGAGTCCCATTCTACCTCCCATGTGCCGACCTGATTCGGGATTCTGATAATGCTGGACGGGTCCCGCAGGTTTCCGGCAGCATCGGCGTACTCCCAATGCGTGTGAATGCCCGTTGCGTATCCAGTCTGCCCCTGTGTGCCAATAAACTGACCCTTTGTGATCGTGTCGCCAACGTTCCATATCTGCGAGGCAAAGTGTGCTGCGCGCCAGGTGGTGCCGTCGGCCATTCTGACTTTGATCATATTGCCCCAGGACTGGTCTCCTGAGGTGCTGCCATTCCAGTGCTGCGCCACGACCACAACGCCCGCCTCGGGCGCGTAGGCTTTATGATTGCCGTGCACCGTGTCAATGCCCCTGTGGGGGCTTCCGTCCGAGTACGCAGGATAAACGGCGGTCACTCTGATTGGCGACACGTCAGTAATACACTGTTTATATACTGCCATTGTTTACGCCTCCTACTCTAAAAAGAATCCATTTTTCATATAGCTTTTGACGCTGTCAATCTCGGCGGCTGTTGCGGGCAACGCAATATCGGGGTCGTCTACCATAATGAAACCCGGGATACTGAACAGCTGCACCTTCTGACACAGTGGGCGCCCATGGTGCTCGTTGTTGTCGTCCACCAGATCATAAAACGCACCTGTCAAATATGGGGTGATGCCGTATTTTGCGACGCTGGCCCCTCCGCCTTTTGATTGACTCGAAACGGTCATTTGCTGGGCCCCGGAGGCGATACCGTTTATAACATCGCTCCCGCCGAAAAAGGACTCGATACCGCCTGCAACAGCACCCAACGCGGTTTGAATCAGCCCACCCAAACTTGCTAATTCATTTACATTGGTTGTGATCTGAGCCAATTGCACAGGTACCGAGACGTTGCCGGACGTGGAAAAGAAAATAGCTTTAAAATCTTTATTAAATGACAAGTCAAGTATTGCATCGCCGGTACGGTAATCAACAGTTAATCTACAATACAACGTGCTTTGCAACACAAACAGGTTTGCATTTAATTTGATTTCCCCAAAGGGCGGACAATACAGCGTATACTCGGAATAGGGTGCACCGTCTGTATAAACGCCCCTTGTAATGTGCTGCGGATGATGGGGGGTTGAGATGCTGAACGTAAAAACGTTCTTATCGTTGGTGTTCTGGATAACGTAGGCATTCCCGATATTTTGCATTTTCCACCACCCAACGGGGATTTCATGGATGGGGGTGCCGATGGCGGTATTGCCGCAAGGTATCCAGAACGCTTTAGAAATATACTGAATAGGATTGAAAAGCGCTTTAGTCAAGTTACTGCTGATCTCGTCAGCGCTAATATTCAGATAATCAGTATTTTGCAAAAGAGCCGCCATAAGCTTTTGAAACGTGATGCCACTCATTGCAAGATAAATTGCACCCCCAAAGGATACATACCCCGGGGCATTGACCGCCACAACGAAAAATCCTTGACTGCCACTTTCCGGGTTATCCGTGAAGGGCGTTGAATTTGCATAGATGGTTCGAGTGGTGATCGTTGCTTTGGTGGGGTACAAATTATCTGTAATTTTTGGGTCGAACTTTGCCGACGATCTGACCACATACTCGGTAGAATACCCGATCTGGTCGCGGTAGCTTGCCAACGTGTCAACAGTCAGGGAGGCATTCCAGAGCCCGTCGGCATACGTCCAATTCTTCACCCAGTAATACCGGCTGAATGTGGGAATGTAGCAATAATTGTACCCGGTGGGGTCGCTTTGTGTTGCAATCTTGATCTCGGGGTCAATGATGTTGCAAGGGGCTTTAAGGTCAATTCCGAACTCCTGCCCACCGCTGGGCCGCTTTGTGCTGTTTGTGCGCTTTGCAAACTGGTAAAAAATAGCTTGCATTTTGCACCTCCTATAAAATAACCGGCGGGCAGATGCCCGCCGGTGCCGGTCAGGACTTCGAGGGGTCCGCGTCCTTGTGCGTGGTGGTTTTAAGGGTGGAGGCTCTGGCTGCTCTGCTCGTGCTGGGCGCAGTGACGTCTCCGTCGGTCATCAGGAACAGAACGGCGTTCTCGGTAAAGTCGTCGTACCACGACCATCCGTAGTGATACCAGAAATTCGTATACAGGCCACGGGCGTTCATGGGGGTCGGGACCACGCGGGACAGCTTCGGAGTGTATCCGATTGCATCCCAGTCCAGCAGGCATCCGAACACATTGGACAGCTGCACCGCGGCATTCTTCTTTGCCTCGCCGGTGGTTGTGGTTACGACAGGTGTCGCAGAGATGGTCTCGCGCTCGGCAATGTTCTGCCAGAACGTGACCTGTTCGGCATCACGGTATTTCAGCATGTTATCATGGAACACCTCGGGAATTACGCGGGCGTCGATCTGGCTCTGCGTGCCACTGTACAGATAGAGGTGCTGACGATCATACGGGGTGTGACGCATGATGTTGTACGTCGTGCTGCCAATCGTCCAGTTCTGATGCCAGTTGATGGAGCGCTCTTTCATCAGGCGGGAAATATCGTTGATACGGCCATATGCGTATTTGGCGAATCCCGGAAAGTTTGCTTCCTTATACACGTCCTGCACGGTAAGTTTCGTGCCCTGCTGGGTGTTGTACTCGTCGAGCAGATAAATAACGCTGTTGGGGCTGGTCACCGTCATGCCGGTCAGATGATTGGCCATCAGGTTATTGGCAAGGTTACGCCGGTCTGCCTCGATCTGGTTCGACAGATGCAGCACGAACGAGGACCAGAACTGCGCCAGTTCATCGGGGCCTTTGAAGGCCGCTTCCATCTGGGTATCAGCCTGGGTATACACGCGGCTGTAATTGGTCTGGCCATAGTAGTTAGTTTGAAGGACTTTAGGCTTGTGGACTTCGTACATATCCACGCTCTGGCCGTCCTCAAGCGCCCACGCCTTGTCGGTGACGGGGTCAGTGTCGCAGAAATTGATCTTCCGAACATGGTTAGACCAGTCATCGCCCGTGACCTGCAAGCGTTTCAGGGGCGCGTCATAGGGACGGACAGCAAAGATGGTGCGGCCCAACACCTGGCTGATAGCTTTGGTGTAATTGTCGGTACCGGTCAGCAGCGTGGCCTGCGCCACAGAAACGAAACTGGACGTATCCACGATGGGCGACGTCAGCTCCTGTCCTGTGGCCATTTTGTTGATCTCGGTCAAAATTGCGGCAATATCCGCAAAATCCATACCAAGAGGCATATTATTTCACTTCCTTTCCATAGGTCGGGTCGATGATTCGGGCTGTCACCGTAGCGGCATCTGCCGCCGGCTGCTGCTGGATGCCAAGGCCCAGCGCGTTTGCCTGCAGCGTCTGCGTCATAGTCTGCATTGCCTGTGCGCTGGTCTGCTGGCCCTGCAAAATCTGCTGCAGCAGGGTTTCGAGGCCGTCATACTGCGGCGCGGGCTGCGGCACGGGCTGCGGTGCGGGCTGCGGCGCGGGCTGCGGTGCGGGCTGCGGCGCGGGCTGCGGCACGGGCTGCGGGACGGGCTGCTCCATAGCTTCGATCTCTGCTTTGGTGTATCCGGCCATAGCGAGGGCCGCTTTTTCACTGATTTTCAACTTTGGTCGCCTCCATTACAACGTATGTGTCATGCGCCAGGCATTTAACGACCTGGTCTTTATCTCCTTTGGACAGAGGGCCCACTGCGCAACACTGCCGCGTGTGGGCGACGTCTGCCCAGTCGCTATAGTAGCCGATTTTCAAACGAGTGCATAGGTCAGCCAGCAGAAACGCGTGCTCGTTTGTGATCGACTGGGCGAAAATGATATAACAACCCATGGTTAATCCCCCTTGAGTTTTGCAAAAATTTTAGTAAGGGGCCCCACCAATTCAGGGTTGATCGTTCCGATATTCTCGATGATGCTACCAATTTCCATCAAAACAAAATAGGTGCAACCGATGGCCGAGAAAGACACATCGACGTTGACGCCGACAATGGGCAAGTAAAAATCAGCGGCAGCGAGCAACCCCACGGCCAGAACTTCACCAAGTTTGTGGTAAAACCCCTGGCGCATTATGCTGGAATCGAAACCAGTGGTAGAAAAGGCTTTCACCATACCACTGACAACATCCATTCCGATAAACACCAAAACAGCATATACGTTCATATAACATCACCTCCCCATATAGATACAAGTAATCCCAGGTTCTTGCGCTGGCTGACGCTTGCCCGCCCCTTCTGGGGGCTGCCTGTGGGCACCTGGGATTAACTTTAATATATATTACCCGTATAAAAAAGTCAAGTGCCGCAATACTCGCGAAAGAAAATTTCATCCGAGTAGCGCTCAAACTCAATTTGCCTCTGCAAATACGCGGGCCAGATATACCCATACGCGGCCCTGAATCGTTTTCGCTCATAGTCACCGGTGCCATATGTGGGCATCTCGCCAGACCGATGCCGACACACATAGTAAAGTGGTTTACTCTTGTGCTCATAAATGCAGCACCGCCCAATTTGAACAAGTGGGCAGTATTCCCGGAGGGGCCGGGATACGACAAGACTTTTCTCCTCGGCGCTGTACTGGTTTTCAATAGCGGACCTATAAAAGTCCGTTCCGGTCATGGACCTATAAAGGGCCGTATTGGCTTTCTCTTTGGCAATAGGGCTGTCCACAAGATCAATCAAAAGAATGCCTTTATCGGCCAACAGCTTGACGCGCTCTTTCTTGCCAATCATCTTTTCAACTGTATCTGTGATTTCCCACTGCATGTAATAGGGGTTTGCCATGCCTACGGCATTTGACATACACAGCAGCGTCAAGGGCTTTTGCCCTTGCAATTCGCGGTTACGGTTGACCGTTTCATAAATATTGGCAAGGCCGACGCCCTCGCCGCGCCGGTAATAGTCGGATTCCTCTTTCTGATACTCGTCCAGAATGATGATGTTAGTATGGGGACTTGAAAAACCACGGGTGCGAGCCAGAGTGACCACGCTGCCCACAACTCCGGCCATTTGGGCCGGTTTTATGGGTGCTCCTGTATCAGTGTAGGCTCCTGCGTTACCCACTTCATAGAGACCGGCAATTTTAGGCAATTTAAACGGAGCGTAATGCGTTTGCAAATCGTCGTTCAATGGAGACCACGGCCACATGCTGGGCGACGCGCAAATAAGTTCCGCTTGCTGCGGTGTGCGGCGCAAATACAAAAATTCATCCCCGGTCTGGTGTACGTGCTTTAACGCTCCGTAGGTCTTGCCGGTACCACGTCCGCCCCATATAAAAATAATAGATGCCCCGGTGGACAAAATGCCATCTTTTTCGGAAAAATTAGGCCACCCTTCATCGGTGTACAGTTTAATCATCAGACAACCTCCATAATCTTGTACCCTAATATCTTTGCGTATTCGTCGGTAATTCCCAATGTGTACGTATTATCACAAATACACAGGTTTCTTGTTATATGTACCGTATGCCCGTCAACCACAAAGTCGGGCACATTGGGCCGGTCATTATAAATAACCTGATTTCCTGCGGCAAGGCAGAACGTAAACCCGGGCTTGAATGCTTCAAAACCGCCCCACAGGGCTAACTCCAAACCGCCTTTGCGTTTGCTTACGCCTGCAATGGTGGTTGTGATGGGTCCGCCTTTGGTGTAGGTTGTCGCGTATTTCTTCGCGCCCCAGGTCATAAACTCCGCATAGCTGTGCTCCTGCTCATACACGCCCATGTAGTGCACATTGCCTTTAGGGTCTGACGCACAAGCACCGTTTTCTTTGGAGAGCTGCTTCACGGCCTTGTTAAAATCTGACAAATCAATATTTCCCAGGTATTTAACACTGTCTGTATCACAGTACACCCCATTTTTACCGGCTGCCCATTGAGCAATTTTAAGGCGTTTTCTGGTATGGGCCGTTGTCCATACGCCCCATTGATAGGGCAGGAAAAGGTGCGGGCAATGGTCGTTATAGCTGCCCTCTGGGTCATCGGTGCATTCGCTCCAAAGATTGTCTGGGTCATCTTCATCAAAAAGAGTATCCAGCTGCAGCGGGTCTTGTGCTGTCATGCCGTAGTAGCTGTTAAGGTCGCCCTTGGCTTTGACATAATACAAATCTTGACCGGCTACACCTTTGAGGGATGTTTTACCTGTATAGCTTTCTTTTACGCAGTCGATCAGCGATTTGGGTAGTTTACCATAATCAGACGTGTACAGGTCCAGGACGTTGAGGGCGTCCCAATCATATTCTCTGGCAATGATTCTAAAATCTATATCGGTTATGGTGATCTCGAAATGTTCAGCAGACAGCAGACGGCCATTGTCGTTAATGTATCCTTCACAATGCCGAACTTTTGCAAGTGGGATATATGGAAACCCCCACCACTTATACCGCTGGCGCAGTCCCTTCACCTGCAGCCGTATAAGGCAAGCTTTACCGTGCTGCATACATTGCATCAGACGCTGCACGGTAGCCGGTTCCTGCCTGAATGGTGTCATCGGAAAATAGCATTCACATTGCACTGCGGGGTAGGCACTGGACATATCAACGGACCCCACATTTTCCAGGTGTAGCCCCACATAATAGCGGTTTGCATGAGTGTCACCGCCCCTAAACGCTTCCCGCAACATCTGGTAAAGGTCCCATGACGGCAAAAGGCGCTTGACCCGTTTAATGCCCCATTTGTACATCGCTTCCCGGGCCATGCGCCGGACGTACCCGGTTCGGGTCAGTGGTAAAGTGTAAAGGTCATCTCCGTCGCGCTGCATTTCGATCAGCAAGCATTCAACAATGCATCGCACATCATTTATGCAGTATGCAAGTTCAGTGGATGACAGCGGGGTCCAAGGGTATCTGACCTTTGTATAATCAAGTGCCCCGGTCAGTTTGGCATGTGGGGCGCCTAGCTGTTTGCCCCAGGCATCAAGGGATAAATTGCTGTGCCGCATACTGCATCGGTACTCAATAGCACGATTGTCGCATTTTAAGACCCTGCGTGGCTTGCTGGCGAACACATCCCCCGGCCCAAAATCCAGAACACCCGACAAATATTGAAATTCATGTGCAAGATTATGAACGTACATACACAAAAACCAGTCACCCTGCGGACCGCTGTTTGCTTGCAAATAGTCGCTGATTGCTCCCGTAAAGTTCAGCCACTCGTCCCACGTCCTACCAATAATGGTAATATCCAGACCGAGTTGACACTGCCAAATATACATTATGGTGTGGGGATTGTCGTCCGCATCAACACATACTCGGCTAGTCTCAATATCAAACGCACACGGCATATTCACATATAAGCGCCTCTTGTTCGTTTTGCGTTTCTTGCCTTTTGTGTGTTTGCGGTCTAGATGCTCCATAAGCCACGGGACAGGGTTATAATTACAAGCCTCCGCCAAAGCCTCCGCGCAGGTCGGCGGAACTGCTGCCGTCGCTGTAGTCCCATTCTTTACCATAGTTGACCTCGCCTTGCTGCCACTTTGCAAAGTCGTCAATACTGACATTGTAGCCGCCTTTCTCGCGCCAGTACATAACCGGCTGGTCGGATGGATAGTAGTATACGCCCGATGCTTTCACGATCTCCCACCATTCCGACAGAGCCGTGTACTGATCCTCGGGCACGTCGGCGACATCAATACCACCGACTTTCATTTTTTGCTCAAATTCCGCACGGGCACCGCCAACGGTGGAACCTTTAGAACGCACAAAACGCGCTACATCTGCGAGTGCCTGCTCCAATGCTTTACGGTCTCCTTGCATTGCCTTTAGGGTTGGGAACCCCCCGGCAAATTCTTTATAAACGTCGCTTGTGCCGCTAATGGGGTCCGCGGATAGGCGCTTAATACGCTTCTGCGCAATGTCACGCAGTCGAGTGTATTCTTTGCGCATCTGATTATCGGGCCAAGACTCCAAGGCATAGGGGGTATACAGCTCGGCACTGTATTTAAGGGTTGCACTTGCTTTAGCTGCGCCTACTGCCATGTTTCTTGCGCTCCTTTCTGTCTATAACTGCTTTGTACCAGGGCCATGGGTCGGTATCGATGCCCAGTCCGTTAAAAATGGTTCTGGCCCATTCAGAGCGGAAAAACTTGACATCTTTGGTTGTGACTCCACTATATACAATGGCCGTTGCGAGGTAGATCAAAGAATCGTCGCAGTTAAGCAAGGATGCTCTGTTATCTTTACTTTTCATGGGGCCTCCTATAATAAATATGGCCGCCGCATGTGCGGCGGCCATCTGGTAGATCAAACCAGATTCAAAGACAAAACCTGGCCCTTTTTGGTGCTAATCAGCACAGGTTTGATCCGCACCGGCTCCGTCCACGTATCAGGAGTGCCGAGCAGCGTAAACATCCGCTTCAGAGACTGATACACGCCCACGGAAACACAGGCGTAGGACTGCCCATCCTCGGTAATGAGGACAACGCGGGGTGCAATCGTCTTGCCCTCGGGAACATCGTCCTTGCTGACCTCCACGCACTCAACAGACACATGGACCAGCGACAGCACCTCATTGACGTGCTCCTTCAGCTTGTTGGCGGGGTTGCTTGTCGCGTTGTAGAATGCAACCGCGGCAGATCGGTCAGAGAGGTTCATGTCGGTGTACCCTACACCGGTGTTCATCACATCGGATACCATCATAGCACCATTGTTCTCGGACTTCATCATCGCTTCAGACATAATATAACTCCTTTCATTATGTGCCCTGTCATTATCAATACCGGGCGGGCGGTCCCGGTAGACGGCCCGGAGGCCGTTTCGACTAGTTCTGGTTATATAAGGAGTACATAGCCTGTACCCCGTCACGCACACGGGCCGCACCCTGATACATAAGATCGGCTGACAAGCAAGTCCCTTTAAAACCCTCCAGGGTGTGTACTTGCTCGTCGCAATGGATGAGAGCTTGCTTATAACCGGCCAACCATGCCCGATTGTTTGCGGCTCGAATAGCGTCCTTCGGGTCCTCGTACTCGCAGCAAATCAACGTGCCGTCGGGGTGCATCTCAATGATAAATTTACGCATTTCCATTTGTAGAGTCTCCCTTCTGCCATCCAAACATAATCTTTGCAAGACTGACAAGCACCTTAATACTGTCGATGATGTCATCCTCGGTCAGTTTTTGCAGGTTCTCACCATCAAAAATAATGTTATCATCGGTTAAAGTGATTTTAATCTTAATTTCTTTCATGGTCTTTTACCTCGCTTTCAAGATGATACTTATTATATTTTTTAGTTACTTCCCCAATGAGTTCGGCCACTGGAATATCTGCACAAATTATAAATGCAAAACAGGATATAAGAACTTGAGATAGCTCCTCTAATATCTCATTAAAAGACCCATTTCTATTTCTTTCAAAATGCGATAATGCTACAATGAGTTCTGCGCATTCCTCTTTTAATATTATACTTTGCGAGTATCCATTACATTTTCTAAACAACATAGCAGTTTCTAATACAGAATTAAATAAACTTTTCATTTTCGTCAACCAACCTTTTTCTGTTCTTTCGTTGTATCTATATTATACCATACGCTAAAATTGTATATGTTGCTATTTACATTGTAAAAATTGCTGTACTCCCCTACCCTAAGGGGCGTGGGTACTATATTTTGTGTCTATTGACATTTTGCACAAAGATTGGGCCGTTGGGGAAGAAAATTTTGTGCAATCTGCTATTACG
>OGDE01001642.1_pt1 | contig 13290 bp, 10 predicted proteins | sample 1570321 | NCBI WGS metagenome assembly OGDE01 (sample SAMEA2581976, study PRJEB24529) | metagenome | biome: Human gut stool | place: China | collected 2011 | reverse complement strand
CATCTGCACCCTTACACGCATATTCATCCGCAAGTTTTATGATGTTTTCCGGATATTCATTTTCCGCATTTATAAATGGGATTATTTTTTTCTTTTTCATATATCCTATTCTCCTAAACTTCCTTTTGTTGAGAGTACATCACTTATTCTCTCATCATACATAACTGCCCTGTCAAGTGCCTTTGCAAATGATTTAAACGCAGCTTCTATTATATGATGATTATTTGAACCGTCAAGCATCTTTAAATGCAGGTTCATACCTGCAGAATAGCTTACGGCATAGAAAAATTCATGTACCATCTCTGTGTCAAATTCGCCTACCTTAGATACGCTAAACTCCATATTTTCTACAAGATAAGGTCTGCCTGAAAGGTCAAGTGCACAAAGCATAAGAGTCTCATCCATAGGAAGAATACACTCACCAAATCTCTTAATACCTTTCTTGTCCCCGACAGCCTCCTTTATAGCCTGACCGAGAACGATACCTGTATCCTCAATAGAATGGTGGCAGTCAACCTCTAAATCTCCCTTAACCTTAACCGTAAGGTCAAAAAGACCATGTCGTGCAAAACTGTTCAGCATATGGTCAAAAAAACCAATGCCTGTATCTATATCAGCTTTGCCACTGCCATCAAGATTTAACTTAACTAAAATATCAGTTTCTCCGGTCACCCTTGAAACCTCGGCCATTCTTGCTTTTACATTTTCATTCATAATAAAAACCAACCCTTTCCATTGCAGTTTCCTGCCCGTTTTTAGTAAAGCGGACATTCGCACTCCGCCTTTGCTGCCTTTCAGTAAAAGCTTACTCCCACTGACATAAGCATCCCATTTATCCACCGCTTAGTGCTCTATACACCATAAGCTTTTGAAATGCTTATTTTTGTTCAAATCTGACAGCGATTGAGTTTGCGTGTGCCGTAAGTTTTTCGGCCTTTGCAAAGTCCTCAATATCCGTATGGATAAGTTTAAGTGCCTCCTCAGAGTATGAGATTATGCTTGATTTCTTTATGAAATCATCAACTGAAAGAGGTGAGAAGAACTTTGCAGTACCATTCGTAGGAAGTACATGGTTAGGTCCTGCAAAATAATCACCGAGCGGCTCACTGCTGTACTCTCCGAGGAATATTGCTCCTGCATTTTTTATTCTTGTCATAGTGTCAAAAGGATTTTTTGTCACTATCTCAAGATGCTCTGATGCTATCTCGTTTGCCGTGTCGATTGCTTCTTTCATATCATTTGCCACAAGTATATAACCATATGAATCAAGCGACTTCTGTATTATCTCTTTTCTTGAAAGGACTTTTACAAATCCGTCAACTTCCTCTGATACTTTCTTTGCAAGTTCCTCACTTGTCGTTACAAGGATAGCTGATGCCATCTCATCATGCTCTGCCTGTGATAAAAGGTCTGCTGCCACATATCTTGGATTTGCCGTTTCGTCGGCAAGTACAAGTATCTCACTTGGTCCCGCGATAGAGTCAATGCTGACATGACCATAAACAGCTTTTTTTGCAAGTGCAACAAAAATATTTCCGGGTCCTACTATCTTGTCAACTTTCTTAATGCTCTCTGTACCAAATGCAAGTGCCGCAACAGCCTGTGCTCCGCCGACCTTATAAATCTCATCTACACCTGCTTCATGTGCTGCCACAAGCGTTATAGGATATACCTTTCCGTCTTTTCCGGGTGGTGTTGTCATAACTATCTTCTCAACACCTGCAACCTTTGCCGGTACGATGTTCATAAGCACTGATGACGGATATACCGCTTTTCCGCCCGGCACATAAACGCCTACTCTTGCGAGCGGTGTTATCTTCTGTCCGAGAAGTGTTCCGTCAGTCTTGCTGTCAAACCAACTGTAACGAACCTGTTTCTGGTGATAGTCCCTGATATTTACAAGAGCTTTTCTTATTATCTCAATAAGATGCTCATCCACCTTAGTGTAGGCTTCTTCTATCTCCTCATCAGTTACCTTGAATGTCTCCTCAGTAATCTTTACACCGTCAAATTTTTCAGTGTATTCAAACAATGCCTTGTCCTTGTTTGCTCTGACATTCTCTATAATGTCATTTACAGTATCTTCAAATTTACTGTACTGGTTCGGACTTCTCTTTAAAAGGTTTTCCAGTATATTATTTTTCTCTTTTTCTGTAAGTTTAACTATTCTCATAGCTGCCTCCCTTTTTATCACTTACCGGGTATTTGCGAAACCATTATAATATACTTTTATCACGGTATAATCAAAACAGTATATAATCGGCTCCTCAATCTCCTATTGTCATTTATTTCTAGTCATCAGGTATAACTTTCTTAAGGTCACGGATAAGTTTTGTTATCCTTTCATGCTGCATTTTCATGCTCACCTCATTTACGACTACTCTCGCCGATAAAGGACATATCTCCTCTAAAACTTCAAGACCGTTTTCTCTTAATGTAGAACCGGTTTCTACTATATCAACGATAACTTCTGAAAGTCCTACGATAGGTGCAAGTTCTACCGAGCCGTTAAGCTTGATTATCTCTACTGTCTGGTGCTTTTTATTATAGAAATAATCTTTTGCTATTCCCGGATATTTGCTTGCAACTCTTATAAGCGAGCCGTCATTTAACTTTTCTCTCGCACTCGCCGGTCCTGCCACACACATACGGCATTTTCCGCAATTTAAGTCTAATACTTCGTAGAGTTTTCTTCCGGCTTCAAGTATCGTATCTTTGCCGACAACTCCTATATCTGCTGCTCCAAGTTCAACATATGTAGGGACATCCGATGCTTTTGAGAGGAAAAACTTAAATCCCAGTTCCTCATTTACAAATATGAGTTTTCTTGTCTTTTCATCTTTCATTTCCTCACAGGTGATTCCTATCTTTTCCAAAAGACTTAATGTGTGTTTCGCAAGCCTTCCTTTTGCCAGTGCAAATGTTATATATTCCATCATGTCCCTCCTACTTGAATGTTATTTCTTCAACTACAGTCTTATCTTTTAAATACAAGAGTTTGTCCTTATTCATTCTCTTTGCATAATCTTTATACAAATCAATATCTTTCTGCGATGATTTGCGTACAAGCTGCACATTCTCACCCGATTTTCTGAGTGCGGCAGCTTTGTTTAATGCCTCTTCCCTGAGTTCTTTAGGATAAAGAAGAATACATCCTGATACAAGCTTCTCATCGAGAATATTCTGTCTTGTAAGTGCAAGCATAAGCTGGTCTAAAACAATGGCAAGACCGATGGCAGGCGTATCTTTTCCAAACTGCCCCACAAGTCCGTCATAACGACCTCCTGTTGCCACAGCTTCGCCCGTACCGTATGTATATGCCCTGAATATAATTCCTGTATAATAACTGTAATGGCTTAACATACTGAGGTCTATCGTAACATAATCTGTAAATCCATATATTTTTAATATGTTATCAAGTTTTGCAAGTCTGTCAAGAGCCTTTAAAACCCTTTCATTTTGGCAGCGTTCCTTTACAAACTTAGCAGCTTCATCAAAGTCATCTAAAAGGTCAGGAAGTTTTAAGATTACCTCCTTAAGTCCCTCTGATACTGTCAGATTGTCGAGAAGATCCTCAACACCAAAAAAATTCTTACTCTCAATAAGTTCATGAAGTTTTTCTGTTTCCTCAGGTGTAAAGCCTGCCTCCTCAACTATTCCCCTGAACAAATCTGCATGACCTACCTCAAGCTGAAATCTCTTAAGACCACTGCTTAAAAGACTCTCGACCGTAAGTGCTATCATCTCTGCGTCTGCATCTGAACTTGCATCACCAAAAAGCTCTGCACCTACCTGTGTCACTTCCTGAAGTTTTCCCTTATAAGGATCTGTATTTACAAATGTGTTTGCCGTATAGCAAAGACGAACCTGCATCTGTTCCTCTCTGTAATACTTTGCAACGCATCTTGCTATCGGAGGTGTCATATCCGGTCTTAATACAAGTGTATTATTTCCCCTGTCAAAAAACTTAAACATCTCTTTTGAAGAAGCTGTTCCTCTCTCTTTGCTGAATATGTCAAAATATTCAAATGCAGGGGTCTGAATGTCATCAAAACCATAAGATTTCATAACATCATGGACTTTTCCCGCCACATTTAATTTATTTTCACACTCTACACCGTAAGTATCTCTCACTCCGCCCGGTGTATGGAGTAACTCGCTCCCTATATAACCTGTTGTATTTTTAAACTGACTCATCCTAAACCTCCACTTCTTAATTTATCTTTTCATTTGAAAAAACACACTTACACTTTTACAGTAACAGTTCAGCCTTTCATTTCTTACATTCATAAACCTGCCAGCGAGCTGTCAGTCGCTGCTGCCTGCTCATTGCATTATTCATATAATCCTGTCGGGCTTTCTTCTTTCGGATCATATCCATGTTTTTTCAATGCTTCGATAATCTCTTTCTTATGCTCATGTCCAAATGCCTCAAGCGTTATCCTGAGCTCAACGGCGGCATTTCTGTTTATGCTTACAAACTGGTTGTGCTCAAGTCTGATTACATTTCCCTTAAGTTTTGCAATAACACTTGCCACATTTACAAGTTCACCCGGTCTGTCAGGAAGCTGCACCGATACCGTAAATACTCGTCCCCTCTCGATAAGACCATGCTGTACAACTGATGAAAGCGTTATTACATCCATGTTTCCACCGCTTAAGATAGAAACTATCTTTTTACCCTTGCAGTCAAGATGCTTGAGTGCAGCAACAGTAAGCAGACCTGAGTTTTCAACGAGCATCTTATGATTTTCCATCATGTCGAGGAAGTTTACGATAAGTTCCTGATCTTCTACTGCTATTATCTCATCAATGTTTTTCTGTATATACGGAAATACAATGTCTCCCGGTGTCTTTACTGCCGTACCGTCTGCTATGGTATTTACATCAGGAAGAGTAATTACCTTTCCTGCATCTAATGATGCTTTCATACAGCTTGCTCCTGCCGGCTCAACACCTATTACTTTTATATTAGGATTTAAAAGTTTTGCAAGTGTTGAAACTCCTGCTGCAAGTCCACCCCCTCCGATAGGTACAAGGATTATGTCAACAGTCGGAAGTTCCTTAAATATCTCCATTGCAATCGTACCCTGTCCCGTTGCTACGACTTCATCATTGAAAGGATGAACAAATGTTGCCCCCTCTTTTTTAGCAAGTTCAAGTGCGTACTGGCAGGCTTCATCATATACAGAACCGTGAAGAACTACTTTTGCTCCATAACCCTTTGTTCTGTTTACCTTGATAAGCGGAGTAGTTGTAGGCATGACTACCGTTGCAGGCACACCGTAAAGTTTTGCCGCATAGGCAACTCCCTGTGCATGATTTCCTGCTGATGCAGTTACAAGACCTTTCTCTCTTTCTTCCTCTGAGAGAGTGCTTATCTTATAATATGCGCCTCTTACTTTGTAAGCTCCGGTGTACTGCATATTTTCAGGTTTAAAATAAACCTTATTTCCCGTCTGCTCTGAAAAATACTCACTATAGATAAGGTTTGTAGGCAGCACAACCTCCTTCACCTTTTCTGATGCTTCTTCAAATTTCTCTAATGTCAACATTTTTATATGCTCCTTTCAAGTTACTCTTAATTTAGGTATTTGCGAAACTATCATAAATCTTGATTAAATTGTGCACAGATTTCTTTGGCATAATGTGAAATATGATATATTTCACACTACTCAGCTTTTGTCTCAAACAATGCATCTACAAACGCATCTGCATCAAATTTCTGCAAATCCTCGATATGCTCACCGATACCTATATATTTAACCGGAATGTTCATTTCCGACTGAATAGCTATGGCAATGCCACCTTTAGCTGTTCCGTCAAGTTTTGTGAGGATTATTCCCGTAATATCAGCAACCTGACTGAACTGTTTTGCCTGTGCGAGTGCATTCTGACCTGTTGTTCCGTCAAGTACGACAAATGTTTCTCTGTATGCGTCAGGATATTCTCTCTCAACTATCCTGTTTATCTTTTTTAACTCCTCCATAAGATTTTTCTTATTGTGGAGTCGTCCTGCCGTGTCACATATAAGTATATCAGCATTTCTTGCCTTTGCCGCATTAACTGCATCAAATACGACTGCCGCCGGGTCTCCGCCCTCCTGACCTGCGATAAGCTCAACTCCTGCTCTGTTCGACCATTCGGTAAGCTGTTCAATAGCTGCTGCTCTAAAGGTATCTGCTGCCGCAAGAATAACTTTCTTGCCGTCCGCCTTAAACTGTGACGCAAGTTTTCCAACAGAAGTTGTCTTTCCGACACCGTTTACTCCTATAAGCATAACAACCGATTTTTTATTTTCAAAATCATATGCATCATCATGCACACGCATCTGTTCCTTTATGGAATCAATAAGAAGCTGTCTGCAAACTGCAACCTCTTTAATCTTATTTTCCTTAACCTTAGCCTGAAGATTTTCAATTATCTTCTCAGTTGTGGCAACACCTATATCCGCCATAATAAGGACTTCCTCAAGTTCCTCGTAAAAATCGTCATCAATCTCAGAAAATCCACTAAAAACATTTTCAAGACCGGAAACAAAACTGTCCCTTGTCTTAGTCAGACCATCGATAAGCTTTCCAAAAAATCCTTTTTTCTTAGGCTTTTTGGCAGACTCCTCTGCCGTCTTGATTTCGCCATCATCAACATTCTGCGAATTATCCGCTGCTTCATTTGAAACATTTTCATTATCTGGAATGTTATTTTCACTTGAAATGGCTTCATTATCAGAACCATTGTTTTCATTTGATGCTTTTGCAGCCTCATCATGTGACAAATTTTCTGTTTCTGGATGAATATCATTCTCAATCTTTAAAGACTCTGTTTCTAAATGAACGGCTTCATCATCCGAACTGCTTCCTTCACTCGATGCTTCTACAGCCACATCCTGTGATTTATCCTTATCCTGTGTAACTTCGCCACTCTGTAAAGACTCAGTTTCGGAATGGATGTTTTTCTCGCTCTGTAAACTACTCTCCCTATCAGAATTAGCATTTATCTCCCCACTCTGTAAAGAGGCTTCAGCTTCAGAATTTGTTGCTTCCTCATTCTGTAAGTTTTCCGTTTCAATTTTCTGTTCTTCCTCAATATGTTTATTTCTTCTAAACTTATTCTTAATACTTTTCCACATAATTCCTCCAAATTCTTTATTTAATTTATCTACACTTTACCATACCATACAAAATAATATGATAATATATATTCTTTTAATTTCATACTTCGCATACTATCTTATCTTTATTAAATGCATCAATACACTATATTGGATTGTGATGGGTCGGCAAATAATATTAGCCGGCATTCTGTCCCCGTCAGTACTTAAGGGTGGTATTTTCACCCTTTATGTACTGCTACGGAGACAGCATAGCGTGAGCGTGCCGGCGTTATTATTGCCGAGCCATCACAATCAACACAGCTTAAATCAAATCTCTTTAATTCGCAATCTCTTTCTCATCCAGCAGATTGACCGATACAAGTGTCGAAACACCTTTTTCCTGCATCGTTATTCCGTAGAGAATATCCGCAGCATTCATTGTTCCACGCCTATGAGTGATGACAATAAACTGTGTATCTTTCGTCAGTTTATGCAGATACTCCGCATACCTGTCTACATTTGAGTCATCGAGTGCCGCCTCTATCTCATCGAGCAGACAGAACGGTGACGGCTTCAAGCTCTGTATTGCAAACAGTAATGCAATAGCTGTAAGTGCCTTTTCTCCACCTGAAAGCTGCATCATATTCTGGAGTTTCTTTCCCGGCGGCTGTGCGATTATCTTTATCCCTGCCGTAAGAATATCCTCATCTTCCATAAGTTCGAGCGTTCCACGACCACCGCCAAACAGTTCCTTAAACACTTTGTCAAAACGGCTTCTTATCTCTGCAAACTGCTCCTCAAACTGTTTTCGCATATCATTGTCAAGATTTTCTATTATCTCCTCCAAAACCTTTGCAGCCTCAATAAGATCATCATGCTGTGTCGTTAGGAGTTCGTATCTCTCTGATACTTCCTTATACTGCTCTATGGCATTTACATTTACCGAGCCTAACGATTTTATCTGTTTCTTTATCTCTGCTATCTTGGCTTTCATTCCTGAAACGGTAAGCTCTGTCTGCGTTTTAAGTGCCAGTGCACTGTGATATGTAAGTTCATACTGTTCCCACATATAATTTGTATAATTGTCAATACTCTCCGTCAGCTTTTCTTTTCTTCCGGCAAGTCTGAAACTTTCCATTTCAAGTTCATTTATATTTTTTGACAATTCCTCTCTCTTGTCAAGGAAAGTCTTGTTTTTTTCAGAAAGTTCCTCTTTTTCCAGATTTTGCTTTTTAATCTCAAGCTCTGAATTTTCTATTTCTTCTTTTGTTGTTTTGATGATATTTCTGGTTTTTATTATCTCATCCTGTTTTTGTTTAATCTGACCACCAATATTTCTACTGTCCTCGATAGTCTGTGCAAGCTGCTTGGATACGGTATCTTTACCCTCACTTGCACGGAGCATATTTTCATTTATAAAGCCTTCGCTTTGTGCAAGTGATGTTATCTTAAGCGTAAACTCAGAATCTTTTTGCTCCAACAAATTAAGTTCTTCTCTTACTTTGTCAAGTTTTTCCTGATACCTGCTTATCTTTTCATCAAAATCCTTTGTCTCGTCTTCGCTCTCCGAAATCCTACGGCCAATGCCGTCCATAACACCCTTTAACTTGTCCTTATCCTCCTCTATCCTCATTCCTTCGATTCTGATAAGTTCAAGCTGCTCCTCGCTCTTTTTAAGATCTGAAACCGCACGCTCATAACCAATTTTTTCCGTATTCTGTTTAACTATAAGCTCCTGTCTTAGCCTGTTGTTGGCACCGATTTTTTCACGCAGCTCTTTTATCTCTTTTTCTCCCTGCTCTATCTGTGCCGCATACTCTGTTAATTTGGTTTTGAATTTTTCTACATCTTCCTCAAGCTGTTTTATCTGTCTTCGTCTGCCTAAAAGATTATTGTTGTTCTTAAATGCACCACCTGACATCGAACCGCCCGGATTTAAAAGTTCTCCCTCGGTCGTTACTATCCTGAGTGTGTGATGATATTTTGCCGCAAGTGCAATGGCATTGTCTATATTATCGACAACGACAAACCTTCCAAGAAGATAATTCACGAGGTCATTATACTTTTCATCTGCCGACACAAGCTCTGATGCCATCCCGATTACACCTTTTTCAGCCATAACATTACGAGCATTATTTGCCGCTTTTTTATGAATATTTGTAAGCGGTAAAAATGTAGCTCGTCCATATCTGTTTTTTTTCAGATATTCTATCATCTTTTTTGCCGTCTGCTCATTGTCGGTTACAATATTTTGTATGCTTCCGCCAAGTGCCGTCTCAACCGCTATCTCATATTCTTTTTTAACTCTTATGATATCGGCAACTACACCTATGATTCCTGGTGTATCCTCTTTTCTCTCCATGACACGCTTTATACTCTGACCGAATCCCTCATACCTCTCAGTCATGTTTTTAAGAGAATTAAGCCTTGAATTTTCCATATGGAATTTCTGCTGTGTATCACTGTGCTCTCTTCGTCTGTTCTGATTTTCTTCGTTTATACCATTAAACTTTTCCTGCATTACTGCATTTGAATCATCTATCGCTTTTATCTTTTCAGTTATCTCATCATAAACTTTTTTATGTGACGAGATTGTCTCTGCAAGAATAGATGCCTCAGACTTATTTGCAAGTACTCTTTTGTTTAACTCGGCTCTCTTAATACTGTTCTGCTCGAGCAAAGTCTTATATTTTAACTCTTCACTTTTTATATCAGCCGCCGCATTTATTCCGGCAAGCTTCATATCCTGAACGGACTTTATGTCATTTTCTATTTCAAAAGCTGTCTCTTTTTTATTTGCAATAAGTTTTTCATTCTCTTTTGCTAAAGACTTTATCTCTTCTGTCTTTTTGCTGTTTTCTTCTTTTTGGACGGCATACTGTTTATGTTCATCCTCAAAATTTTTAATACGCTCTTTATAGCTCTCTATAGCTTCCCTATAATGATTTTCACTCTGTCTGATACCGTTTATCTGCTCGTTTAAAAGTCTTATATCACCCTCACAGTTGTTTAACATGACACGCGACTGATTCAGTCTGTCTTTTTTTAATTCTATGCTCTTTATCTTTTCATCAAGCTCTGACTGTACTCTCTCATACTCACGCTTGCTTTTTTCATATTCCTGATTGGCATTTTTAAGATCATTATCAGCGATTGCCTGTTTTCCCTCAAACTCCTTTATCTCCTCATGAATACGGTCATATTCAATAAGGAACATATTTACATCCTGAACCCTCAGCTCATCACGAAACGCAAGATACTGTTTTGCCTTTGCTGCCTGCTTTTCAAGAGGCTCTACCTGTTTTTCTATCTCGGAGAGAATATCTTCAATTCTTTCAAGATTATGCTTTTCCTCTTCAAGATTTTTTTGTGCAGCAGCTTTTCTTCTCTTATATTTAACGATTCCTGCCGCCTCATCAAAAAGTTCTCGTCTCTCCTCAGGTTTTCCGCTAAGTATCTTATCTATCTGTCCCTGTCCGATAATCGAATATCCTTCTTTACCGATACCTGTATCAAACAAAAGTTCCTGAACATCCTTAAGCCTGCAAGCCGTGCCATTTAATAGATATTCACTCTCTCCTGACCTGTAAACTCTTCTTGCTATCTTTACTTCCTCATAGGGAACATTTAATTTATGATCTTCATTGCTTATGGTAATGGCTACATATGCAAATCCAAGCGGCTTTCTCATCTGAGTTCCTGCAAAAATAACATCCTCCATTTTTGCACCGCGAAGCTGCTTTGCTCTCTGCTCTCCAAGCACCCACCTTACAGCATCGGCAACATTGCTCTTACCGCTGCCGTTTGGCCCTACGATAGCCGTTATGCCGTCGTGAAATTCAAATATCAATTTATTGGCAAATGATTTAAAACCATGTACCTCTAAGCTTTTTAAATACATCTGATGTTTCTCCTACTTATGATTTATGAAATTTAAGTATAGCCTGATAAGCTGCTGACTGTTCTGCTTTTTTCTTTGTTCTTCCTGTTGCAGTCGTAAGTCTCTCTCCATTTATGTTTACGGCAACCGTAAATGATTTATTGTGGTCAGGTCCTTCTTCTTTAAGCAGCTCATATTCCATCTCAAGATGCTCTCCCTGAACAATTTCCTGTAAAATAGTCTTGCTGTCGTAAAACAGCTTTTTATTTTCTATATCTTTTAATATATGTCTGTCAATATATTCTTTCGCCTTTTCAAATCCACCATCAAGGTAGACTGCACCTATAGTCGCCTCAAGTGTATCAGACAAAATAGAGTCTCTCTCTCTACCGCCTGTAAGATCTTCACCTCTTCCAAGCATCACATACTCACCGAGATCTATATCTCTTGCACAGAGTGCAAGCGTCGGCTCACATACCCAGCTCGCTCTCATTCTTGTCATGTCACCCTCAGGCTTTGTAGGATTATCCTTATATATCTGTTCACTTGAAACAAGCTCAAGTACGGCATCTCCCAAAAATTCAAGACGCTCATTACACATATATTTTTTTAATCTGTTTTCATTTGAATATGAACTGTGCGTAAGTGCTGTTATAAGCAGTTCGACATTTTTAAACTCATATCCTGTTTTTTTCTGAAACTCTAATAATTTTTCCTGTTTCATCAGGCACACTCCTAACCTTTTAAGCCCTATATGCCAACGGTTTTGTCAAGCTGATATTCATATGTCTGCTCTACTATCTGCCGCTAAAGCAGCCTGCCTATATATCATATTTAACATATAAGCTCCAGCAGATCTCCAACCGTGTCAACATCTTTCAGACTTTCTTCGTCTATTGATATATCGAATTCCTGTTCAACTCCCATAAGAATCTGAAAAAGTTCCAACGAATCAGCACCGAGGTCATCCACAAAACTCATTTCTTGAAATATTTCCATATCTCCAATACCTAAAACTTCTGCAATAATCTTTTGAAGCTTTTTAAATTCCATACGAGCACCGCCTATTCACTAATAAGATTTTCTTTTATTTTTTCATTTATCTTTTCTTCATTGAACTGTATGCACTGTCTTATAGCCTGAGTTATCTCAACACTTGTTGAACTTCCGTGGGCTTTCACTACAAGCCCGTTTAAACCGAGCAAAGGGGCTCCTCCCTGGTCTGATGTATCAAACTGCTTAAGTGTTGATTTAAGTGCAGGTTTGATAAGAAGTGCTCCTATTTTACTTCTGAGGCTTGACATAAGTCCCTCTTTTACTTTTCCAAGAAGTGTTGCTGCAAGACCTTCATATAATTTAAGGATTACATTTCCAACAAATGCCTCACATACTATAACATCTGCATCTCCCTTTGGTATATCCCTTGCCTCTATACTTCCAACAAAATTTATATCCTTACACTCTTTGAGTAATGGATATGTCTCTTTTACGAGCATATTTCCTTTTTCTTCCTCAGCACCAATGTTTACAATGGCAACACGGGGGTTTTTTATGCCGACTATCCTCTCCATATATATTGAGCCCATCTTTGCAAACTGAACAAGATGAGATGCTCTGGCATCCACATTTGCTCCACAGTCAATAAGAAGTGCTGGACCTTTTGCTGTAGGAATAAGCGGTGCGAGAGGCGAACGCTCTACGCCTTTGATTCTACCCACAACAAACTGACCACCAACAAGTATTGCACCTGTACTTCCGGCTGATACGAAAGCATCCGCTTCGCCATGTTTTACAAGGTTCATACCGACAACAATAGATGACTGTTTCTTTTTTCTTATAGCCATTACCGGAGGTTCATCAAATCCTATAATATCCTCTTCATGAACTATAGTTATACTCTCTTTATCGTAAGTATATTTAGCAAGCTCTGATTTAATGTCATCAGTTCTTCCCACCAGTACAACATTTATCTTTTCATTTTCATTAACAGCATCAACGGCACCTTTTATCGGTGCTTCAGGTGCATTGTCACCACCCATGGCATCAACTACTACTTTAATAATATCACTCATATTTCACCTCATACTGTATTTTTTTATAATCAGTTTTTTATACACAATTTTCATTTTACTAAAAAACTTAAAATAGTGCAAGTTAAAACAGCAAAACCGACAAAAAGCCGTAACAGTTCAGCCAAAAAAAAGATAAGTCAATAATACACGAGCTTGCTCGATGTATTATTGGCTTGTTTTTTTGGGCGGAACTGTTTCCTTATTTTCATACTTGCTATTTCTTCTAATTTCTGCCTTAATGATAT
>OGDE01001635.1_pt1 | contig 13334 bp, 9 predicted proteins | sample 1570321 | NCBI WGS metagenome assembly OGDE01 (sample SAMEA2581976, study PRJEB24529) | metagenome | biome: Human gut stool | place: China | collected 2011 | reverse complement strand
AGATCTGGCGGCGGGACCGCCGCAACCATGCCAGCCCCAACAGCGCCCAGACCGAGAGCGCCTGCGCCGGTGCGCTGGGGGTGCAGCTGGCCGGGCCCGCCTATTACTTTGGCGAATACTACGCCAAGCCCACCATCGGCGATCCGCTGCGTCCCATTGAACCGGAGGATATCCTGCGTGCCAACCGGATGATGTACGTGGCAAGCGCCCTTGCACTGGCGTGGGGCGTGGCAATACGGGCTATTTTGTAACGACCTCGCCCTCTCAGTCATGCTTTGCATGACAGCTCCCCCAAAGGGGGAACCAGGAACTGATATCCATAACCATCCGGGAAAAGGAGAACGAAGATGCAACTAGTACATGGCGGCGATTGGGCCGGTTACCGGGCCGAGTTCGGGCGGGACGCGCTGGATTTTTCGGCCAACGTCAGCCCGCTGGGCCTGCCGGAAGGGGTGGCCCGGGCCATCACGGCGGCATTGCCCACGGCGGACCGCTACCCCGATCCCCTGTGCCGGGAGCTGCGGGCAAGGCTGGCGCTCCATGAGGGCGTGCCGGCAGAGCAGATCCTCTGCGGCAATGGGGCAGCCGACCTCATCTTCCGGCTGGTCTGGGCCCAAAAGCCCCGCCGGGCGCTGGTCACCGCACCCACCTTTGCGGAGTATGCCACTGCTTTGGAAAGTGTCGGCTGCACGGTAGAACGCTTCTTTTTGCGGGAGCAGGAGGACTTTGCGGTCACGGATGCGTTCTGTGCGGCCATCCGCCCGGGGGTGGACGTTGTATTCCTCTGCCAGCCCAACAACCCAACCGGCCAGCTGACGGCCCTGCCGCTGGTGGAGCAGATCCTCCACCGCTGCGCGGCGTGCGGCGCCCTGCTGGTGGTGGACGAATGCTTCCTCGATTTCCTGCCCGACCATGCCCTGCACACGGCAAAAGGCCTGCTGGGAGAGGGAAATCTGGTCATCCTGAAAGCCTTCACCAAGCTTTACGGCATGGCGGGCGTGCGGCTGGGCTATGCCCTGAGTGCCGACACAGCACTGCTGGAACAGATGCAGGCCTGCGGCCAGCCCTGGGGCGTGTCCAGTCTGGCGCAGGCGGCGGGCCTTGCCGCACTGGAGGAGACAGCGTATGTGGAAAAGGTCCGGGCCCTCATTGCCGAACAGCGGCCCCGCCTGACGGCCGGGCTGCGGGCGCTGGGCCTGCGGGTGCTGGACGGCAGAGCAAATTACCTGCTGTTTCAGGCCCCGGAGACGCTGGGAGAAGCCCTGCGGCAAAGGGGTGCTGTGCTGCGCAGCTGTGCGAACTACCCCGGGCTGGGCCCCGGCTGGTACCGCACCGCCGTGCGCACCGGGCCTGAAAACGAACAGCTTTTGAAACTTCTTGCGGAGGTGCTGAAATGAGCAAGGCAAAGTGCATCATGGTGCAGGGAACCATGAGCGGTGCAGGCAAAAGCCTGCTGTGCGCCGCCCTCTGCCGCATTTTTGCGCAGGACGGTTACCGCGTGGCTCCCTTCAAGAGCCAGAACATGGCGCTGAACAGCTTTGTCACCCGGGATGGGCTGGAAATGGGCCGGGCACAGGTGGTGCAGGCGCAGGCCGCAGGCATCGAGCCGGATGTGCGGATGAACCCCATCCTGCTCAAGCCCAGCAGTGACGTGGGCAGTCAGGTCATCGTGAACGGTGAGGTGCGGGGCCAGATGTCCGCCGCCGCCTATTTCAAAATGAAAAGAGCGCTCATCCCGGAGATCCTCTCGGCCTACAACAGTCTGGCCGAAACCGTGGACATCATCGTCATTGAGGGGGCCGGAAGCCCGGCGGAGATCAACCTGAAGGCAGACGATATCGTCAACATGGGCCTTGCCCGGTTGGTGGATGCCCCCGTTCTGCTGGCGGGAGACATCGACCGGGGCGGTGTGTTTGCCCAGCTGTACGGTACGGTGGCGCTGCTGGAGCCAGAGGAGCGCGCCCGCATCAAGGGGCTGCTCATCAATAAATTCCGCGGCGATGTGGAGATCCTGCGCCCCGGCCTTGCTATGCTGGAAGAGAAAACGCAGCTGCCGGTGCTGGGGGTCGTGCCCTACCTGAAGGTGGACATTGAGGACGAGGATTCCCTTTCCACCCGGCTGAATGCGGGCAAAACGGTCCATCCGCTGGATGCGGCCATCCTCCGCCTGCCGCACATCTCCAACTTTACCGATTTCATGCCGCTGGAGCAGCACCCGCTGCTGGGCGTGCGGTATGTGCAGAATACCCGCCAGCTGGGCACACCGGATCTCATCATCCTGCCCGGAACCAAGAACACGGTGGATGACCTGCTCTGGCTGCGGCAGTCCGGGCTGGAAGCAGCCCTGTTGAAGCTGGCGGCCAACGGCACGCCGGTGCTGGGGGTCTGCGGCGGGTATCAGATGCTGGGCGAGACACTGGCCGACCCTGAGGGCACGGAGAGCGGTACGGTGCAGACTGTGCGGGGGCTGGGGCTGCTGCCCACCCGCACAGTCTTTACCGGCCAGAAGCACCGCACCCAGGACACTGCCGCCGTGACCGCCGCCCCCTTTGCGGGTGCGGCCCTGACCGGATATCAGATCCACACCGGCCGCACCGAGGTGCAGGGTGTGCCCTTCTGCACACTGGCAGACGGCACACCCGAGGGCTGCGTGCAGGACAATGTGTTTGGTACCTACCTGCACGGCCTGTTTGATACCGGGGAGCTTACCGAGAAACTGGTGGCCCTGCTCTGCCGGCGCAAGGGCATTGCGCCGGACAGCGCGGCCCTCATCCCGATGGAGCAATACCGCCAGCAGCAGTTTGACCTGCTGGCCGATGGCGTGCGCGGCGCGCTGGATCTGGATGCCGTTTACGCGGCCATGGGGTTGGAGAACCCGCGGAGGAATGCACAATGATCCCACAACATCATCTGCCCGCCGACATTGAGCGGACAAGCCTTTCCATCATCACGGCAGAGCTGGAAGCGCAGGGCCTGACCCCGCCGCCCGAGACTGCCGCTGTGGTCAAGCGGGTCATCCACACCACCGCCGACTTTGACTATGCGAAAAATCTGCGCTTCACGCCGGGGGCTGTGGCGGCAGGTGTGGCCGCCCTGCGGGCCGGAACTCCCATCATCACCGACACCAATATGGCGCTTTCGGGCATTTCCAAGCCTGCCCTTGCCCGGCTGGGCGGCAGTGCCCTCTGCTATATGGCGGACCCCGAGGTGGCGCGGACCGCAGCCGAGACCGGAACCACCCGGGCAGTGGCCTCCATGCACCGTGCGGCGCAGGAGCACCCCGGGGCCATTCTTGCGGTGGGCAATGCCCCCACCGCCCTGCTGACCATTGCGGAAGAGATCGAGGCCGGGCTGCGGCCTGCCTTGGTCATCGCCGTGCCGGTGGGCTTTGTGAATGTGGTGGAAAGCAAGGAAGCGCTGTTTGCCGCCTGTGCAGCCCACGGCGTGCCTGCCATCGCGGCCATGGGCCGCAAGGGCGGAAGCACCGTGGCCGCTGCAGTCTGCAACGCTCTGGTCTACTCCGCTGCCGAGATGCTGGACCCTGCGGCGAGAGGGTGGAAATAGGGCGGAACCGGTGAAAACGCCCCTTTTTACGCTTTTGCTTGACTTTTTGGCAGAAACAAGGTATCGTTTATCTGTATGACGATTGATATATGAGTGGAAGCTTTGCGTGAAAAAGGAAGCATTATGGCACAGACGATTTTAGAAGAAAAGAAGAAATCACGGCTGATGACAGAGGGCAGTATCTGGAAGAGCATCCTGCTCTTCTCGGTGCCGCTGATCCTGGGCAACATGCTGCAGCAGCTGTACAACACCGCCGATTCCATCATCGTGGGCAACTTTGTGGGCAGCAATGCGCTGGCAGCCGTCGGCTCCAGCGGCTCGCCCATCTTCCTGCTCATCGGGTTCAGCCAGGGCATTGCCGTGGGTGCCGGTGTCGTGGTGTCCCAGTTTCTGGGAGCCAAGGACAGGGAGGGTGCGCACACTGCAGTTCACACCTCGCTGGCCCTTTCAGCCATTCTGGGTGCGATCCTGACCGTGTGCGGCATTGCCGTCAGCCGTGCCCTGCTCACCGCCATGAACACCCCCGCAGAGGTGCTGGAGGATGCGGTGCTCTATATGCGGCTCTATTTTGGCGGTGTGCTGTTCAGCGTGGTGTATAACATGGCGGCCGGTATCCTGAACGCCGCCGGCAACTCCAAGCGGAGCCTGCTCTACCTGGGCGTTGCCTCCATCACCAACATCGTCCTCGACCTTGTCCTGATCGCCGGATGCAAGATGGGCGTGGCCGGTGCGGCCATTGCCACCGATATCAGCCAGCTGGTGTCCTGTGTGCTCTCCCTGCGTTTTCTGATGCGGGTGGAGGACGATTACCGCGTGACGGCAAAGGAAGTGCGCGTGCACAAAAAGATGGCGGTCCGCATCATCAAGGTGGGCCTGCCCACCGGCATCCAGAACATGGTCATCTCCCTTTCCAATGTGCTGGTGCAGGTCAGCGTCAACGGCTATGGTGCCGCTGCCATGGCAGGCTTTGCCGCCTATATGAAAGTAGATGGCTTCAACATTCTGCCTGTGCTGAGCTTCGGCATGGCGGCCACCACCTTTGTGGGCCAGAACTTTGGTGCGGGCAAGATCGACCGTGTCAAAAAGGGCACCTTTGTCACCCTGGGGATGTGCATCGTTTACACCATCCTGACCGGTATCCTGCTGCTCGCCTTCCAGGACCCCATCATGCACCTGTTCACCGGCGATGAAACGGTCGTTGCCTACGGCAAGATCTGTATGCTCTATTTCTGCCCCTTCTACTGGATGCTGGGCATCCTGCAGGGCCTTGCCGGTACGGTGCGCGGCACCGGCAAGAGCGTGCCGCCCATGGTGGTGCTGCTGATCTCCCTGTGCCTGTTCCGTATCGTCTGGATCCAGTTTGCCCTGCCCCTGTTTGCGGGCATTGAGGGCGTGCTGCTGGTCTATCCGGTGTCCTGGGCTGTGGGTGCAGTATTGATGGTGCTCTACGCATGGAAGGGCAAATGGATGCAGCTGCCGGAAGCAATTTCATAAACCGGACGCACCCGATCCCCCGGTGGAAGTGCATTTTATACAAAAAGTAACGTATGAATGCGTAAAAATATTCGGGGGGGGGGGGCTAAAAAATCTGCGAAAATCAGTTGATTTCTGCCGAAAAATGCCGTATACTGAATTATAGTTTCAAATCGAACGACAGACTTCGGCAAAAGGGGCTGATGAAATGGAGTGCACACAGGCAGAGGCTTTTGAACAGTATATTCGGGATCTGCGCGTTGTGCGCTCGATCTCCCGGCCCAGCTTTCCGGAGGGCAAAGCTCCCGCTGCCGTGCTGGAAGAGATCCAGACCAACGCGCTGAGATGCAACGCCCTGATGCGGCAGAATGAGGCACTGCTGGCGCAGTTTGTCTACGACCGCGACCCTGCCTCCCTGACCGAAACGGATATCCAGGGACTGAGTGCCTTTGCGGGCAGGCTGTTCAACTACGCGAACAGCGAGGATATGGGCGTGGCGTTCAAGGTGCATCAGCTGCTGCTGGCAGCGGCCCGCAGCCGGGAAGACGTGCCCATGATCGTCAGGGAGCTGTACCACACGGGCATCAACCTACATTATATGAACGTCCGGGATGAGGGAACTGGCATCAACCTGTTGGGCGATGCGATCCAGGTCTATTTTACGGAAGCTGCTGAATATATGTCACGGTATGAACAGCTGGACAGGAATACCCGGCAGTATCTCATCCGCTGTGTGGGCAACACCCGGCTGGGGATGTCCCGCGGCACCCATGCGGAAAGCTGCCGGTATCTGGAGCGGTTCCGCCGCGCAATGGACATCATCCAGTCTGCGCATTACCATGCACTGGACCCGGAGTTCCCCTGGGAAAGCTACATCTATTCCATGCACATGGATCGCATGACCCTGCTGACCCACCTGCGGCAGGAGGAGGATCCCGAGGTGGCGCGGCAGGTGCTGGAATCGGCGGAATACATCTGGACGCACAAGAAGAAACACAAGGGCCCGGATGCACGCCTGCAGAACTGGCGGGTGCCCTACTTTTATGCTGCTGCCCGCTACCATGCCGGGGTGGGCAGCCTGGAAGACGTGGTCAAGATCCTTCTGGAATCGGCGGGAAGCGTGGCGCAGGATGATTATTCTGCCGAGGCCATCAACCGGAAGCTGGTTCTGGCGGCCTATCTTTCGGTCTATGCAGAACGTCTGGACGAGGCGGGAGCACAGAGGTATCGTACAACCGTGGAGCAGGTACGCCGTTCTGCGTATCAGTATCTGGAACAGATGCCGGCCAGCCAGTATCCCCGTGTGGTAAACTCTGCCGCCTGGGAGTTGAGCAAGATCAACACCAGCTCAGATGAAACGGCGAACCGCCGGATGCTGGGCAGTATCCTGGCCGGGCACAAGCCGACCTATGTCCACTCGCTGATGGTGGCAGAGCTGACCCGTGCCCTGCTGCATCGGCAGATCGAGACAAGGCCCGAAACATTGGTGGGCCTGCTGGGCTGCAGGAGCGCGGCCGAGGTGCAGGCCCGGCGGGAAGAGCTCTGCCAGACGGCCTATGAGTGCGGCCTGTACCACGACCTTGGCAAGTGAGCCGTTCTGATGTACATCGACAACAATGCCCGCCGCCTGCTGGATGAGGAATTTTTCTGCATCCAGAGCCACCCAAGGACCGGCGCTGCCATTCTGAATAGAATGGGCTGCGGAAGAACGCTGGCCCCGGCGGCACTCTATCACCACTGCTATTACAACGGCAAGGGCGGATATCCCAATGATGTATCCTCCTGCCCGGAGGAGATCAAGGGGATCGTGGATGCGCTGAGCGTGGCGGATTCGCTGGATGCCGCCACCGATAATATCGGTCGGTGCTACAACCTTGCCAAGCCCTTCCGCACGCTGCTGGAAGAGCTGCGGGCACAGAGCGGCACCCGCTATGCGCCCAATGTGGTCGCCCTGTTCGAGGACGAGCGTTTCTGCCAGCAGCTGGCAGAGAACACGGATGCCGAGCGCAAAAGGGTGTATCTGCAGGTGTATCACGCCGGAAGTGAAGAAAAATAAACGACCCTCTCTATCATTGCTTCGCAGTGCCACCTCCCCAAAAAGGGAGCGGGCATACGTCAGCGTGATAGAGAGGGTCATTCTTTTTGTTTAAGTCAGGATGAAGCTTTCCCAGTCCACCCTGCCGGTGCAGTTCAGCCGGAAGAAGAGCGGAAGGGTTCCTGCCGGGGCAGAAAAGCTGCCCTGTACCTCCTGCCAGTCCGTGCTGGCGGGGAAGGTGACCTCAGCGGTTTTCCGGGTGCAGGCCTCGTCCAGATAGACGGCCATGCTGCCCGGTGCACTGGCCCGCAGGCGCAGGGTGAGCCGGGAGGCATCCCCCAGTGCGAAGTACTTGAACCCTGCCAGTGTGCCGTCCTGCATATTGGCGATATAGTGCAGGCTGTCCTCCCGCTTGCCGCTGGAGGCAGGCTCTTCAAAAAAGTGGGGCTGGGTGTCCCGCACACACTTGCGGATGGTGAGCCGCTCTTTGCCGATGGTCTCGTGGGTCAGGTTGCAGGCGTAACAGGCATTGTAGCTGCCGATGCCGGGCAGCGGCCCGCCGTTCAGGCCGCAGCTTGTGATCTCGGCCTGGTGAAAATGGCCCTCCGCATCCAGCACAACGGGTTCGGCACAGCCCTGGCGGCAGCACTCGATGCCGTGGGTCTGGCGGTGATAGAAGATGTACCACTGCCCATCCAGCTGGACAAGGCCGCCGTGGGTGTTGCCATAGGGGGACTTGGGCGTGGTGTTACCGTTCCGTCCGATGTCTGCATTGGAAACGAGGATTCCGCCGTACCGATAGCCGGTCAGCGGCTGGTCGGAGACAGCATAGCACAGGTCGTGGCTCTGCTCAGAGGAATACACAAGGTAATACCGTTTGCCGATTTTCCGGGGAGAAGAGGCTTCGTAGAAGCCGTGGCCCTCAAAGCCGGTGCCAGCGGTAGCCTGACAGCCGGGCAGCACCTCAAAAGGCCCGGCCTTGATGGTATGCATGTCCGGTTCCAGCTCAAAGCCCAGACTGTACTTGCCCAGCTTGAGTGCCCATGGGAAATCCGGTGTGGGGCAGAAGCCGATGTAGAGATAGATCCGGCCATCGTCGTCCACCAGTACGCCCGGGTCGAACATCTTGGTGGCGGGTATGGTGCCATCCGGGAAAGTCACGTTGCACAGATAGGTGAAGGGCCCCTGCGGCGTGTCGCTGACAGCGACCTCACAGGGATCGTACTTTCCACGATTATAATACAGATAGTACCGTCCATCGGGGCCCTGCACGCAGTCGGGGGCGGCAAGGTTGCCGCCTTCTTCCAGTGATGCTGTGGTGGCGGTGTAGGGATAGCTGTTGCCCTCGTATTTCCAGCTGCCCAGATCATCCAGCGGGGCACTCCACACAACGTAATCGCCCTCGCAGAACTGAGTGGAGCCTGCCACATCGTGGCTGCCGTAGACATAGAGCCGGTCGCCCCAGATACGGGGCTCACCGTCCGGGACATACTCCCACAGGGGCAGATAGGGATTCATGGCGGGATGCTTCATTCAAATACCTCCTTACAAAAAGGAGCCCTCCGGTGCTCACGCAGTTTACCCCGAAAAGCAGGGGGTCCCTGATGCGTGAGCCGCCGAAGGGCTCCATCTTCTGTTTGATTTTATTAAATCAGATGCAAAAGGCTTTGTCAAGCACCGGCGGCTGCATCGCTTCAGCCGGGGTACTTAGCCACTTCCAACAGTTCCTCCGCCCGGCGGACCTGTTCCGCCGTGGGGGGAACGGCATCGGGCAGAGGATAGGAGATGCCCAGCTTCTGCCACTTGAACAGCCCCAGCGTGTGGTAGGGGAGAACCTCCACCCGCTGCACCGTTTTCAGGCTGCGGATGAAGTCTGCGGTCCTGCGCAGGCCCTCCTCGTCATCGGTGAGGCCGGGCACCAGCACATGCCGGATCCAGAGCGGAACGCCCAGATCAGAGATGTGCCGTGCCATGGCTAAGATGTTGGCATTGTCCCTGCCGGTAAGCTGACGGTGCTTCTCCGGGTCGATCTCCTTGAGATCCAGGATCACCAGACTGGTGGAAGCCATCAGGGTATCGAAGGCGGCCAGGTAGGCGGGGTCATCGGGCTGGAACGGCTGACCGGCCGTGTCCAGCGCGGTGTGTACCCCCTTGGCGCGCGCCAGCTGGAAGAATTTTGTCAAGAAGTCCATCTGCCGCAGCGGCTCGCCGCCGCTGACGGTGATGCCGCCCTTCCTGCCCCAGTAATTGCGGTAGCGCCAGACGTGCTGGAACAGCTTCTCCGGAGACCATTCCGTGCCGCCCTCAGCGCTCCACGTTTCGGGGTTGTGGCAGTATTTGCAGCGCAGGGCACAGCCCTGCAGAAAGACAACGAACCTGACACCCGGCCCGTCCACTGAGCCGAAGCTTTCCAGCGAGTGGACGAGACCGACAGGGTCACAGTGCGGCATGGCAGGTACGGGAGATCACGTCCATCTGCTGCTCGCGGGTCAGGTCGATGAACTTGACCGCATAGCCGGAGACGCGGATGGTGAAGTTAGCGTATTCTTCCTTTTCGGGGTGCTCCATGGCATCCAGCAGCTTCTCCTTGCCGAACACGTTCACGTTCAGGTGGTGTGCACCCTGATCGAAGTAGCCGTCCATGACCTGCACCAGGTTCTCCTTGCGCTCCTCCTCGCTGTGGCCCAGAGCCTCGGGGTTGATGGTCTGGGTGTTGGAGATGCCGTCCAGAGCCCAGTGGTAGGGCAGCTTGGCAACAGAGTTCAGGGAAGCCAGCAGGCCGTTCTGCTCCGCACCGTAGCTGGGGTTTGCACCGGGTGCAAAGGGGGTAAAGGCGGCACGGCCATCGGGCAGAGCACCGGTGTACTTGCCGTACACCACATTGGAGGTGATGGTCAGGATGGAGGTGGTAGCCTCGGAGTTGCGGTAGGTGTGGCGCTTCTTGATCATCTCAAGGAAGGTCTTGAGCAGCCACACGCCGATCTCATCGGCGCGGTCGTCATCGTTGCCGTACTTGGGGAAATCGCCCTCGGTCTCAAAGCCGGTGGCAAGGCCGTTTTCATCGCGCACCACCTTCACCTTGGCGTACTTGATGGCGCTCAGGGAGTCGATGACATGGGAGAAGCCTGCAATGCCGGTGGCAAAGGTGCGGCGCACATCGGTGTCGATGAGTGCCATCTCGGCTTCCTCGTAGTAGTACTTGTCGTGCATATACTGGATGAGGTTCAGCACGTTGACGTACAGCCCGGCCAGCCAGTCCAGCATCTGCACATACTTGGGCAGCACCTCGTCATAGGTCAGGTACTCGCTGGTGATGGGGGCGTAGTTGGGGCCGCACTGCTCGTGGCTCTTCTCGTCCACGCCGCCGTTGATGGCGTACAGCAGGCACTTGGCAAGGTTGGCGCGTGCGCCGAAGAACTGCATCTCCTTGCCGGTCTGGGTAGCAGACACGCAGCAGCAGATGGAGTAATCGTCGCCCCAGACGGGCTTCATCACGTCATCGTTCTCGTACTGGACAGAGCTGGTATCGATGGACACCTTGGCGGCATATTTCTTGAAGCTCTCCGGCAGGGCTGAGGAGTACAGAACGGTCAGGTTCGGCTCCGGTGCGGGGCCCATGTTTTCCAGCGTGTGCAGGAAGCGGTAGCAGTTCTTGGTGACCATGCTGCGGCCGTCCATGCCGATGCCGCCCACTTCCAGCGTGGCCCACACGGGGTCGCCGGAGAACAGCTGGTTGTAGCTGGGGATGCGGGCAAACTTGACCATGCGGAACTTCATGACCATGTGGTCGATGAGCTCCTGTGCCTGACTTTCGGTCAGGATGCCCTTGTCCAGATCGCGCTGGATATAAATGTCAAGGAAGGTGGAGATGCGGCCCACGCTCATGGCGGCGCCGTTCTGGGTCTTGATGGCGGCCAGATAGCCGAAGTACAGCCACTGGCAGGCCTCCTTGGCGTCCTTGGCGGGCTGGGAGATGTCGTAGCCGTAGGCCTCGGCCATCTTCTTCATGCCCTTCAGAGCGCTGATCTGGCGGGCGATCTCCTCGCGCAAACGGATGACGTCGTCGGTCATGGTGCCGTCGCCGCAGTTGGCAAGATCCTCCTGCTTGAACTGGATCAGGGCGTCAATGCCGTACAGGGCAACGCGGCGGTAGTCGCCCACGATGCGGCCGCGGCCGTAGGTGTCCGGCAGACCGGTGATGATGTGGGCCGAACGGCAAGCGCGCATCTCGGGGGTGTAGAAATCGAAGACGCCCGCGTTGTGGGTCTTGCGCTCGAAGGTGTAGCGCTCGACAACGTTCTCGTCGATCTTGTAGCCGTGCTGGCTAGCAGCCTGGCAAGCGATGCGGATACCGCCGTTGACGTGCAGCGCGCGCTTGAGCGGCTTGTCGGTCTGGAGGCCGACGATGGTCTCCTTCTCACGATGGGCGTTATCGATGTAGCCAGCGGGATGGCTCACGATACCCGTGACGGTCTTGGTGTCCATATCGAGGACGCCGCCCTGCTCGCGCTCCTTGAGCAGCAGGTCGAGAACCTCGCCCCACAGCTCCTTGGTACGCTCGGTCGGGCCGGCGAGGAACGACTCGTCGCCCTCGTAGGGGGTGTAGTTCTTCTGGATGAAGTCTCGGACGTCAACCTCTCCCGTCCAGATGCCTTCCTTGAAGCCTTCCCATGCCTCCTGCATTGTGTAACCACGCTCCTAGTTACGTATTATGCGGCGCTCTCACACCGCTGCTTATTGAATTCTTGAATATTCGACCTGCATGACCGGCTTCATTCGCCTTTCATCGCGCGTTAGCGCAGGGAAAAACGTTTATTCACCTTGGTCTTGCAACCCTAAACCCAAGATTTCACCCGTCTGTGAAGGATAACATAGCCACCCCCTTCATCAGGGCTGTTATATGTTCCTTTTTTTATACCATTAGTCCTTTTTTGACAAATCCGCAGGAAACGCACGCGTCATCAGCTACCGTTCACCGAATTGTTTGATATTTCCCCTTGCCTTTATACGTCCTTCACTCTAGCTGTTATGCCAGCTTTAGCAGGGTAAAGTGTCCTAGAGACCCTTCAGAAACTGAAGGGCGGCCACGGGATTTTCCCCGCGGCCGCCCTGTGGCGTGGCTAGTTTTTTAGCTTTGATTGCCGCTTGGCATTAAGCGGCTGAGGCGGCGCTGCCGGTCGCTGCCTTGCTGTTGCTCTGCTGGCCCTGAAAATGCTTGTAGCACCAGCTGGTGACCAGCGGGGTCAAAATGGCCGTCACGATAGCGCAGGCTGCAACCTGAGCCGTAGCCGTCGCGAGCACCGCACCGCCGTACATGGCCTCGTTGACGCTTGCCATAGCGGCAGGCGTTGCCACATTGGCTCCGGCGCAGCTGGAGATTGCCGCACCTGCGACACCGGTGCCACCGGTGAGCTTATCGACCGCAACAACGGGGATAGCGAAGACCACCGAGCAGATCACGCCGAGCAGAATGCCGGGAAGACCGCCGTTGATAAGCTGACCAAAAGTCATGGTCGAGCCCATGGCAAAGAAGACGAGCACGATGATGGCGGAAAGTGCCGGTGCCATCATCTTCTTAAAGCTCGGGAAGAGGTTACCCAGAATAATGCCGACGATGATCGGCAGGATGGCGCCCACGAGCGACCAGCCGATCGGAGCCTGGCCGGCGGCGCCGAGCACGATCATCGTGACCGGAGGGCCGACAACCAGCGTGGTGATGGCGACGGCGCCACGCTCGGCCTCGTTGCCCATGGTGCCCATCAGTCCAGCGTACATAGCGTTGTTGGCACCCGTGCAAGCGGCCAGCATCACCATGGCCGAGATGCCAAACAGGTTGTCGTTGAACACATAAAGGATGAGTAGCGACACGGCGACAACCACGATCTGCTTGACGGCAATGATAATGGCACCGCGGGCAGCGGCAGCAGGAGCGCTCTTAAACGAAATCGTCGTACCGACGATGAGCAAAAAAGCGCCCACAAGCGGGCCGGCGCCCTGCTGGGTCATACCGAGCGTAAAGCTGCCGAGCGTTTTAAACAGGTCGGGGAACAGCGTGTTGAGCAGGCAACCCAAAAAAAGCGGCACCAGGATATTGGCGCCCGGGATGGAGGACATCTTAAAGAACGGCTCTTTTGTTGCCGGCGCCTCCACCGCAGTCGATTCACTCATTTATATCTCCTTTTGATGCGTGTGACACGCGGCCACACGCTCCTGAGTCAGAAAGAAGGCGACGGTCCCGAGTCGCAGGAGCCGTCGCCGAATT
>OGDE01001633.1_pt1 | contig 13337 bp, 10 predicted proteins | sample 1570321 | NCBI WGS metagenome assembly OGDE01 (sample SAMEA2581976, study PRJEB24529) | metagenome | biome: Human gut stool | place: China | collected 2011 | reverse complement strand
AAAAAGTCGTGCAGCTCGTAAAAGCAGAGCATGAAAAAGCAAGAAAAATCCTTGCTGAAAACAGGGAAAAACTGGACGAACTGGCTATGTACCTGTATGAGAAGGAAACAATTACAGGTGACGAATTTATGGATATTTTAGACAGAAAATAATGTAGTTAATTAGATAATCAATGTCATTTAGATAAGAAAAATAGTTAGTAGTTCTGAAAAATGGAATTATTTTATATAAAGGAGCGGACAAATTCAAGTTTGCAAAACTGACCAAAAATACAAACAGTTCGTAAAATATGTATTTTAAGGGGGATTACGAAAAATTATACCATTTTGTGCAAATCCACATATTTAATAGAAAGATTCACATAAAGATTATTGAGAATACAGTATTGTGTCCTTAGAAAAAAGTACTATATTAAATTAGTCTGATGAATTCGGACTTGAGTATAAATAATAATATGATTAAAGAGTCAAAAGGTATCATAAGATAGGAGGAAATAACAAATTATGTCTTCAAAAAAAGGTGCGATGAAAAAGAAATTGGAAAACATGCATTTGGGTAAAAGAATCAACTATGGTTACAAAATGGTTATTACCATGATGCTTATTTCGGGACTGCTTTCGATTGCGGTCATTGGTGTGTTGTTTTTCAATATGTTAAACTATGTAAACAAGGTAAATGCTTCTGATCAGGCGGTTAAGGTATGTAGAATAAATGTAACTTCAGCGGCAAGAAATGTAAGAGAGATGGCACTTAATCCTGACCAGTCTACGTATGAAGATTATGAGCAGGGTGCAAAAACTTTGCTCGAGGATATTGATGTGCAGTTAAAAACAATAAAAAAATCAGGTGTTGTTCCGGAGAATCAGTATAATGAATATTCAAAGGCTCTTTCTGACTGGGCGAATACCGGATACTCAATCATGGATAAGATTAAAGCCGGACAGAAGGATGGGGCTGTTGATCAGATTATCAATGAGTGTACACCAAAGTTAAATAAAACTGTTGAGCTTGCAAAGGAAATCGACAAGCTGACTGACGAAAGAAGCCTTCAGGCAGTTGTAAGTACATACGTATGTGCTGCAGTCGGACTCATAGTCATCATTATCTGTCTGACATGTGCATGGCGGTTGACAAAGAGAACAGGAAAGATCGTGCTTGATACAATCCTTGAGCCGTTACATGCAATCGAGGATGTGGCAAAGGAGCTGACAGAAGGAAATCTTCACAGCACACTTGAGTACCATTCAGAGGATGAAATCGGTAGATTGGCACACAGCATGAGAAAGTCTATCCGTATTCTCGGCTCATATGTGGATGATATAGACAGGTCGATGAAGCTCTTTGCGGACGGACATTTTGATGCACAGCCGGAAGTAGAGTGGAAAGGCGATTTTGTAGGTATTTTACATTCATTTATGGAATTTGAAAAAAGTATGGCAGTCACCATAAAGGGAATCCAGAATGTATCAAGGGAGGTTTCAAGTGCGGCAGAGCAGGTAGCTGCAAGCTCAAATGACCTTGCAGACGGTGCAGCCAATCAGGCTGCGGTTGTAGAGGAACTGACAGCGACAGTTGCGGGAGTTTCAGAACAGGTGGAGCAGAATTCAAAGAGTGCAAAGGAAATCAGTGGAAAAGTGGACGAACTTGGAGGTGCAATTTGGGAAAGCAATGGAAAGATGCAGGAGATGGTTGCATCTATGCATGAAATAAACGAAGCCTCTAAACAGATAGATCAGATTATATCAACTATTAATGATATTGCATCACAGACCAACCTGCTTGCATTAAATGCTTCTATTGAGGCGGCAAGGGCAGGGGAGGCAGGAAAAGGCTTTGCGGTTGTGGCAAATCAGGTAAATATTCTTGCCGATCAAAGTGCACAGGCTGTAAAGGAATCAGCTGCGCTTATAGAGGCATCTGTGCAGGCTGTTGAAAAAGGCATGAATATTGCAGAGCAGACAGCCTCACAGCTTGAAGAAGTAGCAGAGAACTCTAAGGTAATTACAAAAGAGGTGATTAATATAGCTGATACACTTGAGACCCAGACCAGTGAGATCAAGCAGATTAACGAAGGAATTGAGCAGATCAATGATGTTGTACAGACCAATTCAGCAACATCACAGGAGTGTGCGGCTGCGAGCCAGCAGATGAGCAGTGAATCAGAAAATCTGAGTGAAATGATAGCGAAATTCAAAATCTCAGACATTGAAGAGTAATATAATGGAAGGTGAATTTTGATGATGGCTTTTGATGCATATAAAATACTTGACGAGCGGGAAGCAGGAAGTGTGATTGACTTAATTGCACCTTGTATGGATGATTATCTGTATATTATAGATTTGAAGAATGATACACTGAGGATATCACAGTCAGCGGTAGAGCGTTTTATGCTTCCTGATAAATTTATGAATGATGCAACAAAGCATCTTCGTACGTTGGTTTATGAGAAAGACCGTAAGCTGCTCGAAAATCACAAGCGTAAAATATATGCTTGAAAAGAAAAAAGGTACAACGTGCGATGTCGTTTGATTAGCGGGAAGAATTCACCGGTATGGATTAGCTGCCGTGGGGAGGTAATCAATGATAATGAGGGGAAACCGCACTATAATATCAATGCTACGGAATGGAATTATCTTAGCAGTCTGCTTTTCATACATGCCGGATGCATTTCCATATCAGAGCCATTGGAAGATGGAAGAATGTCACAGTGCCTACTGGGAGCTGGTCCCAACAATTGACCACATCATTCCTATTGCCATTGGAGGAGAGGATAACCCGTCTAATTATGCGACAACGTCTATGCTTCACAATTCAGTTAAGAGTAACTGGACATTAGAGCAGCTAAACTGGAAACTGTATCCTGCAGGAGACATTAATGAGTATGACGGGCTTACCGATCTTTTCGTGAGACTTACAGAAAACGACCTTGAGCTTTTTGATGATCCATACATAAAACGCTGGTATAAGTTATCTGTGGGAATGAAATAGAGACTGTTCCTAAATGTATATAACAATTGATTGTAAATGAAAGAGATAATAGTATGCATATATATGTAGATGCTGACGCATGCCCTGTGATAGGGATAGTTGAAAGAATAGCTAAGAGTCATAATATTGCCGTAACGCTTTTGTGTGATACTAATCATTATCTTACATCAGACTATTCAGAAGTGGTATATGTGGGTGCCGGAGCTGATGCGGTTGATTTTAAGTTAATAAGCCTTTGTGAAAAAGGAGATTTAGTAGTTACGCAGGATTATGGTGTTGCTGCCATGGCATTAAGTAAGGGTGCATATGCCATTCATCAGTCCGGGAAATGGTATACAAATGAAAATATTGATCTTATGTTAATGGAAAGACATATAAGTAAGAAGGCAAGGCGGGCAAGCAGTAAAAACCACATGAAAGGTCCAAGAAAAAGAAGTGATAAGGATGATTTAAACTTTGAAGCCTCTTTTGAGAGACTAGTGGAAAAGCATCAACACTTGGATACCAGCCGGATGTCTGGAAGAGCTGGAGTTAAATAAAAATTAGGAGACAGATATATGAATTTTGAATTAGCATGCCTGGAGGATTTTAATGAGATAGAAAATCTCTATTGGGATTTAATAGATAAAAGCAAAGAAGAACCTTCTTTTCCTGACTGGAAAAAGGGAGAACACCCTTCAGCAGATTTTATAATGGCTGGTATTGTTCAGAAAGAGTTATTCGTATTAAGAGATGAAGGAATAATTAAGGCGTGTGCCATAGTTAACAGTAATTCTAATAAAGAGTATAAAAAGGTAGCGTGGAAAGTAAATGAAAGAGATAATAATGTATGGATAATCCATGCCCTTGCAGTGCGATATGAGTACCGTGGTATGGGTCTTGCTACTCAATTTGTAAAAAACTTAATATCATATGCTAAGTTAGAAAACATTGAAGCCATTCATCTTGATGTAATAGATAAGAACACACTAGCCGACAAGTTATATATCAGAGCTGGCTTTAAATATGTAAGTACTGAAAACATATTTTATGAGGTGGTTGGAAACAGGCAGTTTAGAATGTACGAGTATGTGATAGAGTAGAAAGTATTAGAAATACGCATATAATGTGCATTATCTGTCTTATAGGAAGCTATAATGAAAAAATCATAGTAAAGAAGGAATGGTTGTGAATATAAGATATGCAACAATGGCTGATTTAGACGATATTGCATCGGTTGAATCCGAGTGTTTTCCTGTTTTAGAGGCAGCAACTAAAGAAGAATTTGAGCAAAGAATAAAGTATTATGGAAATCATTTCTGGCTTATGTTTGATGATGATAAACTCATTGCGTTTGTAGATGGTTTTGTTACGGATGAGGCTGATCTTACAGATGAGATGTATGAAAATGCATCAATGCATAATGAGAATGGTGCATGGCAGATGATTTTTGGTGTAAATACTCTTCCTGAATATCGCAGATGTGGATATGCGAAAGAGCTGATTAAGAAGGCCATCTTAGATGCCAGAAAACAGAACCGGAAAGGGCTTGTATTAACATGTAAAGAAAGCCTTGTTCCATATTATTCCAAGTTTGGATTCGTTGATGAGGGGATAACAGATAAATCCACTCATGGAAATGTTCTGTGGCACCAGATGAGATTGGATTTTAAATTAAGAAATAATGGAGTAAATCCTTCAGATAACAAAAATGTGACCGCAAACAAGAAATTTGCAGCCGACAGAATACTATCATATTTTAAAGAAGAGTGGAAGGTACTGCTTATAATAACTGTGTCAGGTTTTATATACAATCTTGGACTTTTGTTTGGACCATGGTTTGAAGGAAAAATGGCAGGCTGTCTTATAGATATACTGGCAAAGAATGCTGTATACAAGGATATGCTTATACTTGTAGCTGCATATGTTGTATCTATCGGAATTGTGCAAGTATCAAGATATATAAAGCGTTTCTATGTAAGAAGATTTGCAAACAACGTCAACAGAAGAATGAAGAAAATATTGTATGGAACGCTTGTGTTAAAAAGCAGGACTGAACTTGAAAGTGAAGGTACCGGCGATATTATGACAAAGGCAATTCTTGATGTTGATGACTGTGCCGAAGGTATGAGAAAGTTCACAACAGAGGTGTTTGATACAGGAGTTGCTATGGCTGCATATGCAGGAATGCTGCTTGTATATGATGTAAGACTGGCAATTATTGCAATGATATTTCCACCTATATCTTATGTACTTGCAGAAAAGATGAAAGTTATCGTACAGAGAACAGGTGCAGAATATAAAAGACAGTCGGGAATATTAAGTAATGCCACACTTGACAGAGCTTCCAATGCCATAACCTACAGGGTATACGGAAGAGAAGAGGACAGAAGAATTGCATACGAAGATAATCTTTCAGCATATGAGAAATCTGCTATCAGGGCAAATATATGGAATTCTTCAATGACACCTTTATATAGAATTATTTCAATGCTGGGTGTGATTTTTATATTATATTTTGGTAGTAAAAATGTGCTTGGCATAGGCTGGAGAAGCTGGAATGTTGCGGCATTTACAACATTTCTTGCCTGCTTTATAAAGCTGTCTGACAAGTCTTCAAAGGCGGCAAAGCTGTTTAATGCAGTTCATAAAGCACAGGTTTCGTGGAAGCGGATTAAACCGCTTATGGTTATTCAGGATAAGGATACAGATTGTAAAAATCAGACATCAGCAGAGCTTGAGGTGCAGAACTTAAGATTTACATATCCTAATGGAAAAAATGTATATAATGATATTTCATTTACAGCGAAGCCGGGACAAATTATAGGTGTTACAGGTTTGGTTGCCTGTGGTAAGTCAACATTTGGAAAGACATTTCTTTGTGAATATCCATATGAAGGAAGTATTAGGTATAATGGAAATGAGTTAAGCAGTGTTGCTGATAATGTAAGGTCGGGAATAATAAGCTATCTTGGACACGACCCTGAATTATTTAATGACTCAATTAAGAATAATGTACTGCTTGGTGATGATTACAATGTAGCAGAATACCTCAAGGACGTATGCATAGATAGAGAGGTTGCCAAGATGGAAAATGGAGCTGACACGCTTATTGGTAACGGTGGCGTAAGGCTGTCAGGTGGACAGGCACAAAGAATAGCACTTGCCAGAACACTTTGTCATAAGAAGCCGGTGCTTGTGCTTGATGACCCATTTTCAGCGTTGGACAGAAGTACAGAGGAAAAGATATATAACAACCTTTGTGATATAGCAAAGAATAATATCGTAATTATTATGTCACACCGTCTGTATATGTTCCCTAAGATGGATAAGGTTATATGGATGGATGATGCGAAGGCAATCGTGGGAACGCACGAAGAGATTATGTCACAGTGTCTGCAGTACAGGAAGTTGTATGAAACCGTCAGCACACAGACGGGTGATAGTGTAGCTGAGCATACAGAAAATGTGATTAATAAAAATGCAGATGAAGACAACGATGCAATAAACAATAATTCATCTTCAAAAGAAAAAGATGTAGTACAAAAGAATATAATGAGCAGCCACAAAGATATGTCACAAAATACTATGGAAGAAAAAGATGTATCGCAGAATAAAAACACAGAAAAAAATAAGAAAAAGGAGGTGGATAGCAATGAGCAGTAATAATATAAACGGCGCAGAAGTCAGTAAAAATAAAGACAATAATTATAATATTAATAGTGTAAATAATAAGAAAAATAATGGCAGCAAGAATTCCCACAACGTAGGTTCAATAATATTACACACTATAATAAAGAAAAAAGGGATTTCTCTTGGAATTATAGTTTCAGTATGTGGTGCGATTATAACAGCTCTTTATCCACCACTTGTACTTGGAAAAATAGTAGATACACTGATAACAGGAAGTCAGGTGCCTGTATATCTTATATTTCTTTATATGGCATTTACAGTTATTACAGGTCTTATGGAAGCTGCAAGGGAAGGACTTCTAACAGTATTTGGACAGAAGATAACACATGCGCTTAGAAGCGGACTTATGGAGCATTTTGTAAGACTTTCTGCTGACTCACTTAATAAGCAGGAGCCTGGTGCTGTTGTATCAAGGTTCGTAGGTGATGTTGATACAGTTGAGAACCTTTTCACATCAGGAATTGTAAGTATGTTTGCAGATGCGTGTAAGATAATAAGTATTCTTGCAGTTATCTGGTTCAGAAACAAAGGACTTGCAATAGTGCTTATAGTACTTCTTCCATTTTTATTCTGGTTTACAAGACACGTACAGAAAAATATGCTTGATGCCCAGTTGAAAAACAGACGTGCGGTAAGCCGTGCTTCAGGACACGTTCCGGAAACGCTTCACAATATCCGTACAATCCATAATCTTGGCAAGGAAAAGTATATGGAGAAAAGATATGATGAATATATAAGTGACAGCTACAAAGCTATGGAAAAGACCAACTTTTACGATGCAATATATTCACCAGTTATCCTTATATTAAATGCAGTTGTAGCAGCAGTAGTTATGTTATTTTCAGCGTCAGGCAATGCCAAAGTCCTTACACTTTTTGGTATGTCAGCAGGTACAGCAGTAGCAGTTATCAACTACATATCACAGATATTCTCACCAGTTGAAAGTCTTGGTATGGAAATCCAGACGATACAGTCAGCGATTGCAGGTGTAAAAAGAATAAATGAATTCTTTGAACTTCCGGTGCTTGAGGATGTTAAAGATAATGCGGAAATAAAGAGTACATTAGAAGATAAAGCAGATGTAAAGAATGTGTCAGCAGGTGCAGAGGAGATAAAGAGTACATCAAAAGATAAAGCAGTTGTAAATAGTATGCCAGAAGCTAAGTTTTTTAATAATGAAGAATTACAGGCAGAAAAGATATTTGATGATAAAAATGATACACCATATGTTCAGTTCAATAATGTAACATTTGGATATGAGGCTGACCGCATTGTAATCGATGATAAGACATTTGTTGTAAACAGAGGTGAGCAGGTTACACTGTCAGGCAGGACGGGCGCAGGTAAGAGTACAATATTCAAGCTGCTTTTAGGTCTGTATAAGCCACAGAAAGGTTCTATCCTTATAAATGATATGAATTCTGCCGCAATACCGGATAACAGAAAGAGAAAAATATTCGGTTATGTGGAGCAGTCATTTCATATGGTTCCGGGAACTATTAAGGACCAGATTACGCTTTACGACAAGAACATATCTGATGAAGCTGTTATCAAAGCAGCGAAGCTTACAGGACTTCACGATACGATTATGAGCTTTGAAAATGGATATGATACCACGTGTACGCAGGAGGTATTCTCACAGGGACAGTGGCAGCTGTTATCAATAGCAAGAGCTACAGTTGCTAATCCAGAGCTGCTTTTACTTGATGAGATAACAGCCAATCTTGATGCCAACACAGAAAGAACGGTTCTTACAGCACTTAAAAATGTATCTGAGAACAGGACTGTTATATCAATCTCACACAGAGTTACAGCAAGGACAGGACGTGTTATAAGCTGTTAAATATAAATAGGTTGTTGCAAGAACATTATTTATATAATATGATTTTATGGTCAAAAGGTATTTGCCACTGATATTATAATATGTGGATATGTATTAAAATCTACATAAGGTATAAATTACGTTTTGTGCAACAGCCTCTTTTAATATGTAACATTTTTCTATAAAGGATAGGTGCAATATGTTATAAAAGGTATCAGCAAATAATACATTACAGAATAAGTAACAGTATAAATTTCAAAAATAGATAGAAAAATTAATATATGTAATTAAATAATATATTTTATATTGATAAAATATACATAGCGTGCTATTCTATAACAATAGTATACTTAGTAAGTCTTAAGAATTATTTACAGACTAATATTGCTAAAGCAATTATCTATGCTGAATTCAGTATCATTACAATTAATCCCAAGGTTATTACAATCAGGCAGAGAACGCTTGTTTTATACATCCGCAGATGCTACAATACATTTATGATTATGTTATTCATAGTCTGCCTGATTGTGAAGTTATATTTACGATAAGGAGAATAATACTATGAATAATACGAATAATAGCACATATAAGGTAAATACTGATAGTTCATCGACTGTAACAAGAAGGTACAATGTAATGAACAATCCAGGAAAAACAGCAGACGAAGCAATGGACATAATAGGAGTTAAAGCAGGCGAAAGAGAAGAACTTAAAAAAATGTTACAGGACTAGATACTACAAGTAAGAAAGAGCCTGCTTAAGCTGACAAATAACAGACGGATATCATAAGTCGTGGGAGTTATTCCAGCAATAAAGCTTCAATTACCAGAAAGCTTTAGAAGCCAACGCAATTAATCAGCTTTCTTGTGGTTGAAGTTTTATTAGTGTCAGACACACGTAGCTTACTTTACTCTTTCTCCATCCTCTTAAGCTCCGGCAGCACAGTACATAACATCGTTACAAAACATATTCCCCCGCCAATAACATTTGATACAGGCTCTGCCATAAATACTCCGGAGGTTCCCATATTCAGGGCATATGGCATAATATATGTAAGCGGAACAACTATAAACACTTTTCTAAGGAGTGAGAAAAATATAGCCTGCTTTTTCTTGTTAAGTGACTTAAATACAGTCTGTCCTATATACTGTAAGTCCATAAATATAAATGCAGCGAAATACAGCTTCAGAGCTTCGACTGTGTCAGAAAGCAGGTCTGCATCGGAACTGAATATCTTAATAAGTGATTCAGGTGCAAATATAATAATACTCCACACAACTGCTGTATAACCAAATATCATAAGCGCCATTACAACAATAGCTTTTTTTACCTTTGAAGCCCTTCCAGCACCATAATTATAGCTTAATATAGGAGAAGAGCCCTCATTTATCGCATATATAGGAGTTTCAACAAGCTGGCGGATACTTGATACAATAGTCATAACAGATATGTATATATCCCCGCCAGTAACTGAAAGTACATTATTACAGCATATTGTAACAAGACTATTTGTTATCTGCATAACAAAACCGGCAGTACCAAGACTTACTATATTTTTTGCATATCCCATACATTCTGATAATTCATTTTTCCTTATAAAATGCATCTTAAGTTCAGACCTTCGTGTAAGAAAATACAATACAAATATGGCTGAAAAACTCTGTGATATTACAGTTGCAATAGCCGCTCCACTGACACCGAAGTTAAAGAAAAATATAAATAACGGGTCTAATATAAGATTCATAACCGCACCAATAGCAACCGATGTCATACCAACTGTAGAATATCCCTGTGCATTGATATACGGATTAAGTCCTACTGCTAACATAGAAGGCAGAGTTCCTATAAGATATATCATCATATATGGATAGGCGTAAACAAGTGCATCAGATGATGCGCCAAATAATATGAGAAGCGGTCGTGCGCATAACATACCTATAGTCATAAGAATAATGGCGCTTATGCATACCATTGAAAATGAAGTATTCATAATGCGTGTGGCTTCTGTATCCTTCTTACGGCCTCTGTATATTGAAAACAAAGGCACACCGCCGCCTCCAAACAGATTGGCAAATGCTGTGATAATAACAATCAATGGAAAACATATTCCAACAGCACCTATGGCGGCTGTTCCAACCTCTGGTATACGTGCAATATAAATACGGTCTACCACGTTATATAAAAGATTTAACATCTGGGCAACAAGCATAGGAAGTGCCGCACTCAGAATATTTCCCGTAACGGTTCCATTTTCAAAATCTATTTTCTTCATTTCTTATTATCCTGCTATTTCTTTTTATTTTAACTGATTTTCAGGAAGTAAGCCCCATATCCTGCCAGTTCCATTCCGTTATTCAACGCAATGGTTTCACCGTTTATCATATCAACGCAGGAGTCACATCCCATATTAAATGAAGCAAAATAAGGATGTTCGGCTGCATTTATGGCAACAAGCACACGTTCATCGTCACACTGGCGTAGGAACACACACTGTTCATTAGTGAGCACGACAGATGAAAAGTTTCCGTAATTTAACGCCTTTGAAGACTTCTTTGCAGCAGCAAGCTTTGATATAAATGTTGTGAGGTCATTCCACACAGGGGTATCAAAGGAAACACGCAGAGCAGGGTCGCCGTCCTCTTTTCTGCCAGTTGCTCCCCATTCACTTCCGTAGTATACGCAAGGAATTCCAGGCATACCAAAGGCAAGGGCATATATAAGAGGAAGGTGGTTAGCGTTATTCAGAATACTTGCAACTCTTGTCACATCGTGGTTATCAACAAAAGATAAAAGATGTTTTCCTTTATACAAAGTCCACTGCTCAGGTCCGAACTGTCTTAATAAAGAGTGGTTAATCTCAAACATATTCATACAGTTAAAGCTTGAGTAAAGACCTTTGTAACATTCATAATTAGTGACAGAATGTAACATATCATCATTCATAATCTGGTTATAGTCGCCGTGAAGAGTTTCTCCGAGCAGGAAAAAATCAGGCTTTAAAGTATCACAGAATGAACGAAGCCTCTTAAGAAAATCGTGGTTCAGGCAGTAAGCAACATCAAGTCTTAAGCCATCTATATCGAATTCCTCTACCCATCCCTTAATCGCAGCGAAAATGTGCTGTATTACATCCTCATTATAAAGGTTAAGCTTTACAAGGTCATAACAGCCTTCCCAGCCTTCATACCACAGACCATCGTTATAATTAGAGTTTCCGTTAAAGTCAATTCTTGCAAACCAGTTCACATAAGGAGAAGCTTCCCTGTTTTTTAAAACATCCTGAAAAGCCCAGAAACCTCGTCCAACGTGGTTAAATACACCGTCAAGCACAACTTTTATGCCTTCCTTGTGCAGGTTATTGCACACCACAGCAAAATCTTCATTAGTTCCAAGACGTTTGTCAATCTTAGTATAATCACGGGTATTATAGCCGTGAGTGTCAGACTCAAACACAGGAGAAAAATAGATAGCATTTGCACCTGTCTTTTTAATATGAGAAATCCAGTCATTGACCTTTAGGATACGGTGGTTAAGTACACCATCATTCTCAAATGGTGCGCCACAAAATCCCAGAGGATATATCTGATAAAATACACTTTCATATGCCCACATAGCAGTACCTCCATATATAGTAGTGTTATTGATATTATAACACGTAATGACGAGATATAGTGATTATTTGTTTAGGAAAATGTTATAAAATAGTAATATTTTAATTACCAAAGTATGTTGTAATAAATGTATACAATGATTTATACTTATAAAGACAGGGAAAAGGTCAAAAGTCCTTTTTGCTTTTATGATAAAACTTTAGAACTTGGGACCTACCTAATAGAAAAAAAGAAATAAAAAGCTGTGAATTATAAAAGAACAGGAGATAGGGAATGCTTCAGATTCAACATATACGCAAGGAATACAGAACAGGAAAGCTTGTTCAGAAGGCACTTGATGATGTGTCGCTGAACTTAAGGGATAGTGAATTCGTGGCTATTCTTGGACCTAGTGGTTCTGGAAAATCAACTATACTAAATATACTAACTAAACTTTTAAAACCTACTAGTGGAGATGTAATTATAAATGGAAAAATCGGATATATGTTTCAAAAGGATAACCTACTAGAATGGAGAAATATTATGGACAATATAACTATTGGACTTGAAATCCAAAAGAAAAAAACTGATGAAGCAATGAAAAGAGTTGAAAGACTTTTAAAAACTTATGATTTATGGGATTTTAGAAATATGTATCCAAAAGAGCTATCTGGAGGTATGAGACAAAGAGTTGCTCTTATTAGAACACTTGCAGTAGCTCCTGATATATTACTCCTTGATGAACCATTCTCTGCACTTGATTATCAAACAAGACTTTTGGTTAGTGATGATGTTTATAGAATAATTAAAAATGAAGGTAAATCTGCAATTATGGTAACTCATGACATTTCAGAAGCTATATGGTACAAAGTGCAACTTTTGATAGAAATGGTGTAAGTATTGATAATACTGAACTTAAGGGTAAATCAGTAAGTGTTGATTGTAGTGAATTTATCCAAGAAAAGCTTACAGATAACACTTTTGGAGAAAGATTAAGAAAATCTAGATTAGAATTAGGGTTGTCTATTCCAGAGGTTGCCGACATGTGTAATGTAACTAAATCTATTATTAGTGGATATGAATGTAACAGATTTAATCCTACTAAAGAAGTACTTAATCTACTATCGTCTAAGTTTGATATGGACTATCTTTGTATGGAAGGTTATACAAAACTTGTATATAATTTTGATGAGTTTTTGGATAAGCTTAGTTTATGGGTTAAAGAAAATAATCTTACTAAAGAAGATGCTGCAAGTAAGCTTGGT
>OGDE01001627.1_pt1 | contig 13361 bp, 9 predicted proteins | sample 1570321 | NCBI WGS metagenome assembly OGDE01 (sample SAMEA2581976, study PRJEB24529) | metagenome | biome: Human gut stool | place: China | collected 2011 | reverse complement strand
AAGCAGGCCAACGACGTCGTTGACCCGGCTTCCGAGGACTTCGATCCGGCCATCTACGGCATGCCGGCCGAGTACGACGAGCAGGGCAACTACAAGTACCCCGAAGGCTTCGACCCGAACACCAACGAGTGGATCGCTGGTTACGAGAAGCAGCGCGAGGAGTGGGAGTCTCAGTACGCCGCCGCTCACGAGCTGTGGGAGGAGCACAAGGAGTTCGTGGCCAAGGAGCTGGAGAACGCTGCCGAATCCGCAGCCGCCGACGGCCAGGGCCCGAAGGAAGAGAAGCCGGTCGAGGAGACCTCCAACTACTCTTCCGCTGCTCCGGCTACCGGTACCCTCGCCGACTCCGATCAGCTCGCCGCCCTGCGCGACCAGCTGCTCGGCAAGTGAGTTTGCCGCGAAGCTAGCGCTTAGCGTGTAAAGAAACCCGGTCCGATTGGGCCGGGTTTCTTGTGTTTTTGGAGTTATCCGCCAATGACTCCCCTCAGTCTCGCTACGCGAGCCGGCTCCCCTCCCTGAGGGGAGCTGTCGGCGATAGCCGGCCGAGGGGAGCGCCAGCTATCATGGGCACCATGATGCGAATAGGACTGACCGGCGGCATCGCCGCGGGCAAAAGTACGGTGGCGGCGCAACTCAAGCAACTCGGCGCGTTGCATATCGACTACGATGCGCTGGCGCATCAGATCGTCGAACCCGGGGGAGTGGCGCTGCCACAGATCGTCGCCGAGTTCGGTCCTGATGCATTGCTCGCCGATGGCACTATGAACCGGCCATGGATTGCCGATCATGTCTTCGGCGCGAACGCCGCGCCGGGCGCACGTGAACGGCTCGACGCCATCGAGCACCCATTGATCTATGCCGAGGCGGCGCGACTGGAGCATGAGCACCCCGAGGCAGCCATCATCATTCACGACATTCCACTGCTCGCCGAGGTCATTGACGATATTCCATTCGCCTTTGACCATATCGTCACGGTCGAAGCTCCCGTGTGCATGCGGCTCGACCGTATGGTCGAGGAACGCGGCATGAGCCTGGAACAGGCCGAGGCCCGCATCCGCCACCAATCCAGTGAGGAGGAGCGGCGGGCCATAGCCGATATCGTCATCGACTCCACCCATCCATTGCCCGAGATGCTGGCCCAAGTGGGTGAGATATACGCAGGATGGTGCGCAGGTCGCTAAGATGAGGCCCTATGGGATTCAATATCGAGCGCGCGGACAAGCCTTTCGTCGTCAAATCGCCATATAAGCCATCCGGCGACCAGCCGCAGGCCATCGCCGAACTGGCCGAACGCATCGAAAACGGCGAGAATGATGTGGTTCTTATGGGTGCCACCGGTACCGGCAAAACCGCAACCACCGCCTGGCTGATCGAAAAGCTGCAGCGACCGACCCTGATTATCGAGCCCAACAAGACGCTCGCTGCGCAGCTATGCGCCGAATTCCGCGAACTCATGCCGGACAACGCCGTGAGCTACTTCGTGAGCTACTACGACTACTACCAGCCCGAGGCATACATCCCGCAGACCGACACCTATATAGAAAAGGACTCCAACATCAACGACGATGTGGAGCGCCTGCGCCACCAAGCCACCGCAAACCTGCTGACCCGCCGCGACTGCGTGGTTGTGGCCACCGTCTCCTGCATCTACGGCTTGGGCACGCCGGAAGAATACGCCGGTCGCATGCTCTTCCTCAAAGTCGGGCAGGAAATCAACCGCGACGACCTGCTGCGCCAATTCGTGGCCATGCAGTACAAGCGCAACGACATCGCCTTCACGCGCGGCACCTTCCGCGTGCGCGGCGATACGGTCGAAATCATCCCCGTCTACGAGGAACTGGCCGTGCGCATCGAATTCTTCGGCGACGAGATTGACCGCATCTCCACGCTGCACCCGCTGACCGGCGACGAGATCGACGAGGAAAACGAAGTCCACATCTTCCCGGCCTCCCATTATGTGGCCGGCCCCGAACGCATGGAACGGGCGCTCAAAACCATTCGCGAGGAACTCGACGAACGCCTGGCAGAACTGCGCAAACAAGGCAAGGAGCTGGAAGCGCAGCGCCTCAACATGCGCACCACCTACGATCTGGAAATGCTCACCCAAGTTGGCGTGTGCTCAGGCGTCGAAAACTATTCGCGCCACTTTGACGGCCGCGCCGCTGGCACCCCGCCGCACACGCTGCTCGACTTCTTCCCTGACGACTTCCTGCTGGTCATCGACGAATCACACGTCACTGTGCCGCAGATCGGTGCCATGTACGAGGGCGATGCCTCCCGCAAGCGCACGCTGGTCGAACACGGCTTCCGCCTGCCCTCCGCGATGGACAACCGACCACTCAAATGGCCGGAATTCCTGCAGCGCGTCGGCCAGACCGTGTACCTGTCCGCCACGCCAGGCGACTATGAGATGGGACTGTCCGATGGGGTGGTCGAACAGATTATCCGCCCAACCGGTCTGCTGGACCCGAAGATCGACGTACGCCCGGTCAAGGGGCAGATCGACGATCTGCTCGCCGAGATCAAGGCCCGTGTGGCCAAGAACGAGCGCGCGCTGGTCACCACTCTGACCAAGAAGATGGCCGAGGACTTGACCGACTATCTGCTGGAACGCGGCATCAAGGTCGAATACCTGCATTCTGATGTGGATACGTTGCGCCGCGTCGAACTGCTGCGCATGTTGCGCGAAGGCAAGATCGATGTGATTGTCGGTATCAACCTGCTGCGTGAGGGCCTCGATTTGCCGGAAGTATCGCTGGTGGCGATTCTTGACGCCGACAAGGAAGGATTCCTGCGCTCCTATCGTTCGCTCATCCAGACCATCGGCCGTGCGGCCCGAAACGTGTCCGGCACGGTGATCATGTACGCCGACGAGACCACCGAAGCCATGCGGCAAGCCATCGACGAGACTGACCGTCGCCGCGCCAAGCAGATTGCCTACAACCAGGAGCATGGCATCGATCCCAAGCCCCTGATCAAGAAGATCAGCGACGTCAACGACATGCTCGCCAAGGAGGATGTGGACACCCAGACCTTGCTTGAAGGTGGCTACCGCAACGCGGGCAAGGCCGGCAACACGCACCTGGGCGTGCCGGTACTCGATCCCAACGAGGCAGACAAACGCCACGAGGAGATCCTGAAGGCCGGCCTGCCCGCGCAGGACCTCGCCGACCTGATTCGCCAACTGAGCGAACAGATGCACACCGCCGCCGAACAACTCCAGTTCGAACTTGCGGCCCGTCTGCGCGACGAGATCCGAGACCTCAAAAAAGAACTCCGTCAAATGACGGAAGCCAACAAGTAACCAAATTCCCATACCCGAGGCGGGCAGTCAGGGGATGCGTTGTCGACCGTAAAGACTTGGCCTGAGCGGCCCGGAGCGTGTCGAACAACACATCCCCTGACTGCCTGGCGATCAGCGCTACCGGAACGGCCCCAAAACCGTCACATACATAAGTTAGTGTAGGGAATCATGGCAGAAACCCCACTCGCATTTGAAATCATCACCTTCGTGGTGCTCGCGTTGTTCTTTATCGTCGACCTGTTCGTCATCGGGCGTCGACCGCATGTGCCCTCCACCAAGGAATGCGTGCAGCATATCGCCTTCTTCGTGGTTATGGCGCTGATCTTCGGCGGATGCATCTGGTTCTTCGCCGGCTCCAAGCCCGCCATCGAGTTCTATTCCGGCTGGCTCACCGAATACTCGTTGTCCATCGACAACCTATTCGTGTTCGTCATTATCATGTCGAACTTCGCGGTGCCCAAGCAGATTCAGAAGTATGTGCTGTCCATCGGCATCACCATTGCTTTGATTTTCCGTGGCATTTTCATTCTGATCGGCGCGGCCCTGATCTCCCGCTTCACGTGGGTGTTCTTCCTGTTCGGTGCCTTCCTGATCTACACCGCCGTCAAACTGGTGCTCGGCGGCGATGAAGATGAGGAATATCACGAGAACGGCATCATCCGTAATCTGCGCAAGATCATCAAGATTACCGACGACTACGACGGCGAGAAGCTGCGCACCACCAAGAACGGCGTGCGTTACTGGACCCCGATGCTCATCGTGTTCCTGACCATCGGCACCACCGACGTCATGTTCGCTTTCGACTCGATTCCCGCGATCTTCGGCCTGACCAAGGATCCGTTCCTGGTGTTCACCTCCAACGTGTTCGCACTGCTCGGCCTGCAGCAGCTGTACTTCCTGCTGGGTGCTCTGCTCGACAAGCTCGTCTACCTGCCTGCCGGCCTGTCCGTGGTGCTGGGCTTCATCGGCGTCAAGCTCATCATGGAGGCCCTGCACGGCAATACCTTGCCGTTCATCAACGGCGGCGAAGGCGTCCATTGGGTGCCGGAGGTGCCCACATGGCTGTCGCTGGCTGTGATTGTGCTCGCAATTGGCGGCGCATCCGTGGCTTCCGTGATCAAGATGAAGAGCATGGAAAGCGCTGAAAAGGCCTGAAATCGTTAGAGAATACAACCCTTAAACCCAGTCAACACAACAATGTGAGCGCTCACAACACACCGTGAAGAAAACTTGTCATGAGTCGGCTCGCGCTAGTAGACTGGGTTTCGGCAAATGGGGCAATCGCGCCTCGAACCAAATTGAACAAGAATAGGCAGGCATTCATGCGTAAAGCCAAGATCGTAGACACCATCGGTCCTTCCACCGAGGATTACGACAACCTCCTGAAGCTCGTTGAAGCTGGTATGGACGTTGCTCGTCTGAACCGCTCCCACGGCACCCCCGAGGATCACCTCAAGGTCTACAACAACGTGCGCAAGGCCAGCGAAGCCACTGGTCGCAACGTTGCCGCGCTCGTTGATTTGCAGGGCCCGAAGATTCGCTGCGGTTGGTTCAAGAAGAACGCCGATGGCGAAGACAAGGTTCAGCTGCAGCTCGGCCAGGAATTCGTCATCACCACTGATGACGTCGAGGGCGACGAGCACATCACCTCCACCACCTTCAAGGGCCTGCCGGGCGATTGCCACCCGGGCGACCCGATCCTGATCGATGACGGCAAGGTCCGTCTTGAGGTCACCAAGGTCGAGGGCAACAACGTGTACACCAAGGTCGTCGTGGCCGGTCCTGTGTCCTCCCACAAGGGCATCAACCTGCCGGGCGTCGCCGTCTCCCTGCCGGCTCTGACCGAGAAGGATGAGGCCGACCTGCGTTGGGCCATCCGCACCGGTGCCGACATCATCGCCATGTCCTTCGTGCGTTTCGCCACCGACATCGACCGCGCCCACGAGATCATGGACGAGGAAGGCCGTCGCATCCCGATCATTGCCAAGATCGAGAAGCCGCAGGCTCTGGAGAACCTCGAAGAGATCGTCAAGACCTTCGACGGCGTCATGGCCGCCCGTGGCGACATGGCCGTTGAGTGCCCGCTGGAAGAGGTCCCGCTGGCCACTAAGCGCATCATCGAGCTGGCTCGCCAGTACGCCAAGCCGGTCATCGTGGCTACCGAAGTCCTCGGCTCCATGGTGAACTCCCCGGTTCCGACTCGTGCAGAGGCTTCCGACTGCGCCAACGCCATCCTCGACGGCTCCGACGCCACCATGACCTCCAACGAGACCGCCGTTGGTAAGTACCCGGATGTGACCGTGGCCACCATGGCCCGTATCTCCGGCTACGCCACCGACCACGGCTTCGACCGTATCCCGGAGCTCAAGAACCTTGACATGTCCTCCACCGGCGCTGTCTCCTCCGCCGCTGTGGACCTGGCCGACAAGCTCAACGCCAAGGCCATCGTTGCTTACACCCAGACCGGTGCCACCGTGCACCGCGTCTCCCGTGAGCGTCCGGCCGCCCCGATCTACGGCCTGACCAGCAACGAGCACACCTACCACTGGCTGGCTCTGTCCTGGGGCACCGAAGCCTTCCTGCTCAAGGAGGACTACCACGACAAGTCCCGCAAGGATCTCATGGTCTACACGGACAAGGTCCTCAAGGATGCTGGCAAGGTTGCTGACGGCGACAAGATCGTCATCCTGAGCTCTGCTCAGGGCGATCACCAGCCGGGCCGCACTGACTCCATCTACGTGCACACCGTTGGCGCTTGCGACTGATTTCAGGCTTCTGGTAGCTGCTGACAGCTAGCATATAGCACACGAAAGCCCCCATCCAAAGTGGATGGGGGCTTTCGTTATCTGTTATGTTGCGATTGTGTGGTGATTGCAATGGCCCACAGTCACCGCGGTGATCGAGCGTGGCGATCAGTCGTTGAGATGATCGAGCGTGCCGCTCTTCAGGCGCAAAATGGCGACCATGGTCTTGGCATCCACAATCGTGCCATTGACCACCATCTCATAGGCATCGTCCACCGACACCATACGCACGTCGGAACGCGGAGTCTCCGGGCCGATTTCCTGACGGGAAGCCGGGGTAAGACCGGTGGCGAAGAAGATTGCGGTGTGCTGGGTGGAATAGCTCGGCGTGTTCATAAAACGGGTGAACTGCGTAAGCTTGGTGGCGTCGAAACCGGCCTCTTCGGCCAGCTTGCGCTTAGCTACATCGGTCGGGCGTTCGGACGGGTTGTTGGCGTGACCGGCCGGAATCTCCAACGTCCAACGATGGTTGGCGATGCGATACTGCTCGACCAGCGGAATCATGCCATCATCGGTGACGGCCAGCACAGCCACAGTGTCGCCATTGTTCTCCTGAACAAAGTAGCGTTCAAACGAACCGATTTGATTCGACTCATAGGAGACGTGATCGACATTGAAATAATGCGTCTCCACAATCTGTCTACGGGAAATCTCCTTGACCGGAGAGGGGCGCCAGGGATCGAACTGACGGTAAGTTTCGTTGCTCATAAGCCCTCCTAACAAAAGCGATACATCGAAACTACAGCCCATTGTAAGCGGTGAAACCACGCAGGAGAACGGGCAACACACGGGTGCGCCGTCCGCGATATCGACGTGTTTCGCCTGTTTCACCGGGGGGAATGGAGGATTGGCGCGTGTCTTGTGTCGCAAGAGTCGAATTGGTATGCTACTCTCTTCAGAGTGCTTTGGCACGCCCTCGTATCCCAATTGGTAGAGGAAGCAGCCTCAAAATCTGCGCAGTGTGGGTTCGAGTCCCACCGAGGGCACTTTAGTTAGGAGTTCGCTGAAATTATTGTGAACCCCATTGTTGGGTAATTCAAGAAAGAGGTTGGCATGGCTGCAAGGAAGAAGTCCGAAGAACCGAGTATCAACATCGATGAGGTGCTGACCGACGAAGAGCTCAAGGCCGTGGCCAATGAAAGCGAACCTGCTGAGCGCAAGGCCAAGCCCGAGGACGGTCCGCGTACCGTTGTCGTGGCCGAGGACGAAGCCGTGAACCGCATGGATCTGGTCGCCATGCTGGAAGACAACGGTTATGAGGTCGTTGGTCAGGCCGCCAACGGCGAGGAAGCCGTGGAACTGACCCGCAAGTACCGCCCTGATGTGGTGTGCATGGATGTCAAGATGCCGCGTATGGACGGCATCACCGCTGCCGGCATTATCTGCGATGAAAACATCGCCCCCGTCGTCATGCTCACCGCATTCTCCCAGACCGATCTGGTGAAGAAGGCCACCGGCGCTGGCGCCATGGCATACGTCACCAAGCCGTACGAGGAATCCAAGCTGCTGCCGACCCTCGAGGTGGCCATGGGCCGTTTCGCCGAGATCAACGATTTGCTGGACAGCGTGGAGCGCAGCGAACGTAAGCTCAAGGAAACCACCGATCAGCTCAAGGAAACCGAAGAGAAGCTCAAGAAGGCCGAAGACACGCTTGAGGAGCGCAAGCTCGTCGACCGCGCCAAGGGTCTGCTGATGGACAAGGCGGACTTCTCCGAGCAGGGTGCCTTCCGTTGGATTCAGAAGACCTCCATGGACCAGCGCATCCCCAAGAAGCGCCTGGCTCAGGCCATCATCGCCAAGTACGGCGATCCGAAGCCTTCTGATTCGGGCGAACGCTGATTATCGGCGTCGCCGTACTGAGTCGTAAAGCAACACAAACACACTATGGGAGAGGCCAGCGTGACCGTACCCACCAATGAAACATTGCTGGTGGTGGACGGCCACTCGCTGGCCTTCCGTGCATTTTTCGCCCTGCCGGTCGACAACTTCAGCACCTCCAGCGGCCAGGCCACCAACGCCGTCTGGGGTTTTGCCACCATGCTCGCGCAGGTGATCGATGCGGAGAAGCCCGACCATCTGGGCGTCGCCTTCGATGTGAAGGGCGGCACATTCCGCAATGAGATGCTTCCGCAATACAAAGGCACCCGTGAGGCGGCTCCCGAAGAGCTGCTCACCCAGCTGCCATTGATTCAACGCATGCTCACGGCCCTCGGCGTCACCTACATCGAGAAGCCGGGATTCGAAGGCGACGACGTGATCGCCACCCTCGCCACCATGGGAGACAAGGCCGGTTACCACACACTGGTATTGTCCGGTGACCGAGACGCTTTCCAGCTGGTGGATGACAACGTCACCGTGTTGTACCCGGGCCATCACTTCAAAGACCTGAAGCATATGACGCCGCAGTCCATCATCGACAAATACAAAGTCACTCCCGCACAATATCCGGATCTGGCGGCACTCCGAGGCGAAACCGCCGACAATATTCCCGGTGTGCCCGGCGTAGGCGACGGCTTTGCGGCCAAGTGGATCAACCAATTCGGTTCCCTCGACGGCATTTGCGAGCACGCCGATGAAATCGGCGGCAAAAAAGGCGAATCACTGCGGGCCAATATCGACCAGGTCAAACTCAATCGCAAAGTCAACGCACTGGTACGAGACGTCGATCTAGGCGTCGATATCGAGGATCTGACATTCGGCACCGTGGACGTGGCACAGATCGACGCCCTGTTCAAGGAGCTTGAATTCGGACCTCGCACCAAGAGTCGTGTACTGAAAACCTTCAATACCGGGGCCAAGGCATCCAACACATCCGGAGCTGGCGAGTCTACGAATAATGAGCAGAACGAGCAGGATAGCAGCCTCGATCTGAACCTGCCGGAACCCACGAGCATCACTGCTCCGGAGCAGTTCGACGAATGGGTCAAGGCCCATCGCGTCGAAGTCAAGGTTCCCGGTGAAATCGCCGATTTCACGGTTTCCGACTATGGCGATGGCTCGCGGCGGCATGCCGTCTGCGGCGACGCGGTCGGCCACGCTTGGACCGTGGCCGCATGGGGCGACGAAAGGCCGGGGCGTGCCACGGCACAAGCCATTGCCGTTGCCACGGCAACATCAGCGGCCATAGTGTCCCTTCCAATCACCGATACCCTGCGAGCACAGCTTGCGCGGTTCCTGAAAAGCGAACACTCCCGCACCATCGTGCATGGGTATAAAGAATTGCTGCATCTTTTGGGCGCGGTCGATCTTGACATGGACCTGCCGATGTTCGACACCAAGCTTGCCGGGTATCTGGCCCAACCGGATTTCCACGCCGATAGCCTCAAACAGGCGGCCGAGCACTTCCTCGACATCCACTTCACCGAAACCGAACAGCCTTCGCAAGGCACATTGGACTTCGACGACGATCAGGTCGAAGAAGATCCGAACGAACATCGTCTGCGCGATTTGGCCATTATCCGCAGCCTCGCCGTCACGCTCGGGCCGATTATCGACGAGCGTGAACAATGCTGGCTGATGCGCGCGATTGAACTTCCTGTTTCCCGCGTGCTGCACGGCATGGAGCGCACAGGAGCCAAAGTCGATAGCGTTCGACTCGTTTCCATGCGTGACCAGTTTGCCGCCGAGGCTCGCCAAGCGCAGGAAATGGCTTGGGAGTATGCCGGCACCGAAATCAACCTGCAAAGCCCCAAGCAGCTGCAGAAGGTGCTGTTCGAAGATATGGGTTTGAAACCCACCAAACGCACCAAGTCCGGCTCATACACCACGAATGCGGCCGCATTGCAGGATCTGTATGTCAAATCAGTGGACAATGAGCGGGCCAACGGTTTCCTCGGAGCGTTGCTGCGCCATCGCGAGATCAACAAGCTCAAGCAGATCGTCCAAACGCTGATCGATGCCACCAACACATCAGATGAGCGCATCCACACCACTTTCGAGCAAACCGTTGCCGCCACCGGCCGATTGAGCTCCGTGGATCCGAACCTGCAGAACATCCCCAATCGGAACGCCGCCGGCCGTGAGATTCGTGGCGTGTTCGTGCCGGGGGAGGGGTACGAGGCCCTGATGAGCTGCGATTACTCACAGGTCGAGCTGCGCATTATGGCTGATCTGTCCGATGATGAGGCGCTGATCGAAGCGTTCCGCTCCGGAGCCGACTTCCACAAATACGTGGCCTCGATGGTCTACAAGCTGCCGGTCGACCAGATCACCGGCGACCAGCGCAGCCACGTAAAAGCCATGAGCTACGGATTGGCCTATGGTCTGAGCACGTATGGTCTTGCCCAGCAACTCAAGATCGCGCCACGTGAAGCGGAAGCGTTGAAAAACCGGTATTTCGATACCTTTGGCAAGGTGCACGATTACCTTGAATCGCTGGTGGCCAATGCCCGAGAGAAGGGGTATACGGAAACCATTTTCGGACGACGTCGCTACTTCCCGGCCCTGCATTCGACCAATCGTGTTGCGCGTGAGGCCGCTGAACGTGCGGCACTCAACGCACCGATTCAGGGATCTGCCGCCGACATCATGAAGATTGCGATGATTCGCGCCGAGCAGACCTTGGCCGAGGCTCACGTCAAGAGCCGTATCATTCTGCAGATTCACGATGAACTGGTAGTGGAAATCGCGCCGGGAGAAGGCGACCAGGTCACCGAACTGGTGCGCAACGCCATGGAACACGCCGTCGACCTTGCCGTGCCGCTGGACGTATCGTGCGGCATCGGTTCCGACTGGCAACTCGCTGCACACTGACAATTTCTAGCTCCCCTCGGGTGAGGGGGCTGAGCCGTTGAGCAAACAGTCCAGTGGATTGTTTGTAGGTGAAGGCGAGCCGATAGTCGAGTAATGAAGAGCACGAGCATGGCTTGTCCGCAATTGCAGAATGAGTCCCTTGCCGCAATAGCCCACTACAATGGGACATATGCCGAATCTCAAGCAAGTCATCGACGTTCTCGAGACCCTGTACCCATTGCGCTACGCCGAGGAATGGGATGAGCCGGGCCTCATTGTCGGCGATCTGAGCCACGACGTGCACCGCATCGTGTTCGCCGCCGACCCGACCTCCGCCATCATTGACAAGGCTATCGCTACTGGCGCGGACCTGCTCATCACCCATCACCCGTTGTTCTTCCGTTCCGTACACGAGACGAGCGGACTCGGTTTCCGGGGCGACATCGTCCGCAGACTCTACCAGCACGGCTGCGGGCTGTGGGTAGGGCACACTAATGCCGACGCTGCGTATCGCGGCGTGGGACAGGCGGCGGCCGACTACTTCGGACTCATCGACCAGAAACCACTCGTGCCGATTGACGATGCAAACGCCTCTCATCCGGTCGGCTTGGGGCGTGTGGGTCGTTTGCCGAAGCCTGTTGCCCTGAAGGATTTCGCTCAGCGAGTATTCGACGAAGTGTCCGATCATGGCATGACCACCGCGCTCGGCATCCAGGTATGCGGCGATTCGGACACTTTTGTTCAGTATGTGGCCATTCTGCCTGGCTCCGGGGACTCCCTGTTCAACGAGGTACGTGCCACCGGTGCGGACGTGTACGTAACCAGCGATTTGCGTCACCACCCGGTGACCGACGCCATCGAACAAGCCCGGTATGAAGCCCGTATGAGGTCCCAAGGCATCATGCTCGGCCATGGAATGGCGGGGGAGAGCCATGTGCGTCCCTGCTTCATCAACACCCCTCATGCCGCCATCGAATCCATGTGGTTCAACTACGCGATCGATGACGTGCCAGCCGCCATCGAACAAGCGACCGGAGCAAGGCCTGAAGTCGAGTGGTTCCACGACACGACCGATCCATGGACGCTGTCCATTACCGCGCATCGAGATTAAGACGCTATAGTAACGTGGCAAAAACGTTTTTTCCGAGGAGATGACATGTTTGGCGGAAGCAAGCAGGAACAACTGGAGCATCGGCTCGACCATAGGCTGAACGCCTCCTCGGACGGCATCGACATGGACGTGCCCGCCAAAGTGATCAGTAGCGAAACCGTTTATACCGGGCGTATCTTCCACGTGGACGACATGCGCATCGCTCTGACCGACAAGCAGGGCAAGGAACACGAGATTGGCCGCCAGGTGCTGCGTCACGCCCCCTGTGTGGTCATGCTCGTGCACGACATGTCCACCGACCGCTACCTCATCGAACGCGAATACCGCGCCGGATCGGACATGTTCGCCTACGGGCTTCCCGCCGGACTGATGGACGAGGGCGAGGACATCATGGACGCGGCCCTGAGGGAACTGGCCGAGGAAACCGGCGTGGTGCCGGACCGTGACACCATGGGCGTTGACTTCGTAGGTGATTTCTACTCGTCCGAAGGCATGACCGACGAACTGGCCCACATCATGGTGTTGCATTTGGGCCCGTTCAGGCGGGAGCAGCGCCATTTCGATGCGGACGAGCATGTGGAATCCGCGTGGATTCCGTGGAGCGACCTTGCCGCCACGCGCATCACCTCATCCAATTCGATGATCGCCATCCAGCATGAGGCGTTACGCAGACTCATCGTCAGGAACTCCGACAAAGACAAGCCGTCGCTGTTCTCCTGACGTTCAACTCCCCGGCACATCAGTGACACAAGAAAGTGGGATACTGAAAACTATGCAGATCAGACCTGGATCAATGTATCCGCTGGGCGCCAGCTATGACGGCGCCGGTGTGAACTTCGCGCTGTACTCACAGGTTGCGCAGAAAGTCGAGCTATGCCTGTTCGACGAGCACGATGCGGAAACGCGCATCGAAATGACCGAACAGAACTCATACGTATGGCATAACTATATCCCCGGCCTCCAGCCCGGCCAACGCTACGGCTACCGCGTCTACGGTCCCTATGACCCGATGCACGGCCTCAGATGCAACCCCAACAAACTGCTGCTCGACCCGTATGCCAAGGCCATCGAAGGCAACATCGACGGCGACGAAAGCCTGTTCTCCTACTGGTTCAAAAGCCCGGACGACACCTCGGCGATGAACGACCTTGACTCGGCCGCCCACACCATGAAGTCGGCCGTCATCAATCCCTACTTCGATTGGGGCAACGACCAGCACCCCTACATCTCGTACCACGATTCGGTGATCTACGAGGCGCACGTGCGCGGCATGACCAACCTCAACATGGACGTGCCGCCGGACATCCGCGGCACCTACGCCGGCCTGGCCTACCCGAGCGTCATCGAATACCTGAAGAAGCTCGGCGTCACCGCCATCGAACTTATGCCGATCCACCAGTTCGTCAACGAC
>OGDE01001605.1_pt1 | contig 13509 bp, 7 predicted proteins | sample 1570321 | NCBI WGS metagenome assembly OGDE01 (sample SAMEA2581976, study PRJEB24529) | metagenome | biome: Human gut stool | place: China | collected 2011 | reverse complement strand
AAGAAATATACAACAATTTGACTATAGTTGGCATTGACTTTTGTTCAAAATCATAGTATTATAAAATAAACTAAAGTAATTTATGAAAATATAAAAATACTTAAGCAAGAAACAATTTAAGGAGGAAGTTATGCGGCACAAAAAAATTGGAGGTAAGTTTAAAAAGACAGTTGCTGTCGGACTTATCGTGTCAATGGCACTTGGGTCTGCAACTCTCAGAAGTTTTGCGAAAGATGTAAGTGACGATAGTACATCAGGCTCAAAAACTGAAAGTTCGGATTCAGACAGTAAGTCATCAGTGACATCTGAAGAGTATTCCAGTGAGAGAATATCAACGATTTATACAAATATCAGCAAAAAATATAAATTGTCTGATTATACCGGTGAAGCGGTTTCGATACCGGTAGACAGTTCTGTTACGGGAAACAGCAAAAGTTATCTTACTACTAAAGTTAAAGGCTATGAAAAAAATAATAAAGTTCTTGATTTGACAAGTGGTAAAAAAGTAACACTTGATTTTGAGGTTCCGGAGGACGGTCTTTATTATATGAATTTTGATTATCTTTCATATGATGAATCAATACTTCCGGTTTCAATGAAGATGAAGGTAGACGGAGATTATCCGTTTTACGAATGTCGAAGTCTTGAGTTTGAGACAACCTGGAAATTAGGTGATGAACCGTCATATGACAGATATGATAATGAAGCGGTTACAATTCCAAATAAGCAGATACAGTGGGAAAGCAAATATCTGATGGATTCAAGTTATCGCCATTCAGATCCGCTTAAAGTTCAGCTTACAAAAGGAAAACATTCCATTGAACTTAGTGTTGACGAAGGAAACTTCCTTTTAGGAAATATCTCCCTTGAGGCACCTGTAACTGTTGAAGAATATAAAGGTTCTTCTGACAAAGCAGATGGAAAAGAACTTATTACGATTCAGGGTGAAGATTATACGACAACAAATGATTCAGCTATTCACGGCGTTGCCGAGTATGATACAAGTGTTGATCCATATCAGGCTAAAGATACGGTATTAAATACGCTTGATTCTGATTCATTCAGTACGGCAGGTCGGAAAGTAACATATGAATTTGAAGTTAAGACAGCCGGAAATTATAAGATTGCAGCAAACTATCGTCAGTCAGAAAAAACAGACTTCCCTGTATTCTGTGATGTTGCAATCGATGGAAAAGTTCCAAACAGTGCATTTAAAGATTACAGCATGGCTTATACTACAAAGTATAAAACAGCTACCATGCAGGATTCAAAAGGTGAGGATTTAAGTGTACATCTCGAAGCAGGAAAACATACGATTTCTTATACCATAAGCATGAATCCTATTTCATATATTATGGAAGAGATTGATGAAGTAATGTCAGATGTAAATGACCTTGCACTTGAGATTACAAAGGTTGCCGGTACAAATGCTGATAAGTATCGTGACCTCAAGCTTTCAAAGTATATTCCAAATCTGGAAAAGACACTTTACAGTTATTCAGACAGACTTACAAAGCTTGAAAAGAGTGCTGTTAAGTGGAGCGACAGTGACAAGAATGTAGCTGTTATGTCGTCACTCATTATTGCAGCAAAGCAGTTGAAGAGTCTTGCAGACAGTCCTGATTCGATTCCATATCGTATAGACGAGTTGTCAACAAGCTCAAACTCAGTAAACCATTATCTTGCAACAACGATTGATAACCTTATTGCAAACGATCTTGCAATAGACAGGATTTACATTTATCAGGATGGAGCAAAACTTCCATCGAAGCCGGGATTTTTTAAGTCTTGTGCGATGAATGTTTCAAGATTTGTGGCATCATTTACTGACCAGGCTTACTCAACAAAGAATACAAACAGCGATCATATACAGGTCTGGGTAAACCGTTCAAGCCAGTATGTGCAGATTATGCAGAAAATGATTGATGAAAAGTTCACACCAAAGACGGGAATCAATGTTGATATAAGTATCATGCCTGACCAGTACAAACTTGTACTTTCAAATTCATCGGGAAATGCACCTGATGTTGCGACAGGTATCAACTACACGATTCCTTATGAGCTTGGTATCAGAGGTGCACTTGTCAATATGGCACAGTATGATGATTTTAAAGAATCGACAGATGGTTATGAGCCGGGATTCTTTATGACAGGTTCAATAAATGATGGTATTTATTCAATGCCGGAGACAATGAACTTCTGGGTATTGTTCTACAGGACAGATGTTCTTGAAAAACTTAATCTTGAAATTCCGAAGACTATGGATGATGTAATAGATATGCTTCCAAAACTTCAGATGAGAGGTTTAAATTTCTATTATCCGACAGCAGGTATGACGCTCATGAGAAACTTCCATGGTACTACACCTCTTATCGTGCAGAATGGTGGTTCACTCTATGCTAAGACGGCAGCCAACGGCACGGCAATCGGAAATGAGAAGTCGGTAAACGGATTTACAAAACTTACGGATTTGTTTACTGTTTATAATATGCCTGTCAATGTTGATAACTTCTATCAGCATTTCAGAAATGGTGATATGCCTATCGGAATTGCGGATTATGCAACATTTAATATGCTTACAAATGCAGCTCCTGAACTTTCAAGTTCTTGGAAAGTTGCACTTATCCCAGGTACTCAGAAATCAGACGGAACTATTGACCGTTCAGTCTGTGGATGTGCTGAGAGCAGTGTTATCTTTAAGAGCAATTCTGAGAGACAGAAAAAGGCATGGGAATTTGTTAAATGGTGGTCTTCAACAGAGACACAGGCAGAGTTTGGACAGACTATTCAGATTACATATGGTGGTGAATATATCTGGCCTACGGCAAATACAAAAGCGTTTGCACAGCTTCCTATAAATTCTGATACAAAGAAGATTGTTGAAGAGACAGCAAAGAATGTTAAGGACGTTGCGAGAGTTCCGGGTACATATCTCCTCGAACGAGAGATGAGTAATACATTTAATGATATTGCCGTAAACGGTGATAACGAGCAGACGCGTATAGACAAAGCGGTTAAGACCGTAAACCACGAGTTTGAAAGAAAACTTGAGGAATTCGGATATAGTGACAGTGATGGCAAAGTAATAAAAGATTATAAAATTCCAACTTATGAATCTGTAGAGAAACTGCTTGGCAGAACAGATGATGACGAATAATATAATCGGAGGGATGAGAAAGAATATGGCTAACGAAAATAAAGAAAAATTAGTTAGAAAGCCCGGTAAGAAGAAAACCGGCATTAGAAAAAGAGAAAATTCAAACACAAACGGTTATCTCTTTATGCTGCCATATGCTCTTATGTTTGTGGTATTCATATTACTTCCGACAGTATTAGCGGTTGTACTTTCATTCACAAACTTTAATGCGATTCAGTTCCCAAAATTTGTAGGATTTTTGAATTACATTACACTTATTACAAGTGATGAAGTATTTATGCAGTATGTATTGCCAAATACCGTATTGTATGCGGTTGTTGTAGGTATCGGAGGATATATTTTATCCTTCGTGCTTGCATGGGCACTTTGTAACCTTACAAAAGTTCCAAGAACTATATTTGCCCTTATCTTATACTCACCGAGTATGACAGCAGGTGTTGCGATGACAGTTCTCTGGAAGGTTATCTTCTCAGGTGACCAGACAGGTCTTTTGAATGCATGGCTTATGAACCTCGGTCTTATAGACGAACCTATCATATGGCTTGTAAATACAAAATACCTTTTACCTATAGTTATTATCATAGGTCTTTGGTCTTCAATGGGTGTAGGTTTCCTCTCAATGATAGCAGGTATCTTAAACTCAAATGAAGAACTTTATGAAGCAGCAGCTATTGATGGAATCAAGAATCGTTTCCAGGAAATGATATACATAACAATTCCTCAGATGAAACCTCAGATGTTGTTCGCAGCGGTTATGGCAATCGTAAATGCGTTCCAGAATGGTCTTATATCTACACAGCTTACCGGTAATCCGTCACCCGGATATGCGGCACATGTTTTGGGGAGGTAAATGAAAGATTCGGGGAGCCTGGGATACGAGATGGGTTATGCGGCAGCAGTTTCAGTTGTATTGTTATTAATCGTTCAGATATTCTCGAAAGCGGCAAATGCACTTTTGACGGAAAAAGACGATTTTTAAAAGAGGAGGAAAAAAGAAATGGCATATAAAGGCAAGAGAATTAATCCTCAAAAGTTTGAAAGAGGACAGATTAAGATTATCGCCATATTATTACCTCTCGTAATATTCATGGCACTACCAATCGTGTTTATTGCAAACCATGCGTTTAAGCCGATGGATGAGTTGTTTGCATTCCCGCCTACATTCTTTGTAAGAAATGCAACACTTGAAAACTTCACAAAGCTGATAAAGTTCAGCCGTACGGCAGGTGTTCCACTCAGCCGTTATGTATTTAACAGTTTACTGGTTACGGGACTGACAGTAGGATTGTCACTTCTGTTTACAACATTTGCGGCATTTGCTCTTGCAAAGTTAAAATTCAAGGGCAGACAGCTTATGATGAATATAAACCAGCTTGCTCTTATGTTTGTTGCAACAGCAGTTCTTATTCCAAGATACCTTGTTATCTGTAAAGTAGGACTTATCGACAGCATATGGGCACATATCTTACCATTGCTTGCTTATCCGGTAGCACTTTTCCTTGTTAAGCAGTTCGTGGAGCAGGTTCCTGACTCACTTATCGAAGCAGCTTACATTGATGGTGCAACAGACTGGACGGTTTACAGAAAAATTATTATTCCGATGATAAAACCGGCTATTGCAACAGCAGCAATCCTTGTTTTCCAGCAGGTGTGGGTAAACATGGAAACATCAAACTACTATGTAAATGATGACAGTATGAAAACATTGACTTTCTATATGAACTCACTTGTCAATGTAAATAACACAGTCTCCGGTCAGGGTATGGCGGCGGCAGCCTCACTTATATTGTTTGTTCCTAACCTCGTGTTATTTATCATACTTCAGAACAATGTCATGAATACAATGGCACATTCAGGTATCAAGTAAATGAAGCTAGAGGAGGAGAAGGAACAGACATTATGAAAAAGAATAAAAATTTATTTAAGATTGTTTCTGTATTGCTCTTGGCATTCGTAATAACGCTGTCAACAGGATTGAATTCCGTAAGTGTTTCTGCAAACACACCATATCGTACATATACAAATGACGGTTATGGACGGACGATGGAAACACAGACAGCGTACCTTGCACAAAAGACACTCATAAAATTCGGCAATGAATTTATGAGCAATCCAAGTGATATGTACATAACTTCTGACGGCACGATATATGTTGCTGACACAGGTCATGGGCGTATCCTGGTTGGTACAGCAGACGGAAAGTTATTAAACATTATCGGTAAAGGAAAGTTAAAAACACCAATGGGTGTATTTGTAACTTCCGACAAAAAAATTTATGTGGCTGATAAAGATGGAAAAGCGGTTTTTGTTTTTGATCAGAACGGAAAAGTTTTAAACAAGTACACAAAGCCGGATAGTCCGCTTTATGGTGAGGGACTTGACTTCCTGCCGCAGAAGATAGTTGTAAATGATGCAGGTGTTATGTATATCGTATGTCAGTCAAATACAAACGGTATCGTCGAGATTTCGCCGGAAGAAGGCGGAACATTCCTTGGATACTTTGGTACAAACTATGCATCAGTGAGTCTTCAGACTATTATCTATCGCGCTATCCTTACTGATGAGCAGAGAGCAAAGATGGTAAGTAATATGCCATCAACACCTGATAACCTTTCGATAGATACGAAAGGACTTATCTACACGGTAACGCGTGGTGATGAGAATATGTCTCTTAAAAGACTTAACATCGCAGGTACAAACCTTATAAAAGGCGGTGTGAGTGATTATGATGAATCACCGGCGGCAGTTACAACAGGTAACCATGATAACATCTATGTTGCATCATCACAGGGTTACATCTACGAGTACAACAAACAGGGTGAACTTCTCTATGTATTCGGTGGTACTGATGATGGTACGCAGAGAGTTGGTCTTTCAACGCAGGTTACAAGTATTCAGGTAGATTCTAAAGACAATATATATGTACTTGATTCTGATAAAAAACAGATTCAGGTTTATGAGCCATCAGAATTTACACAGCTTTTGCATAAGGCACTTTACCTTTATTCAAAAGGTCATTATACGGAAAGTAAGAAACCATTGCAGCAGGTTCTTCAGATGAACAGTATGTTTGATTATGCAAACAAGGCTATGGGTCGTGCATACTTCCAGGAAGAAAATTACGACATGGCACTTAAATATGCAAGACTTGCAAAAGATTATGAAGGATATTCAGATGCTTTCTGGGAAATACGAAATGAGTGGCTTAAAGATAATATTGTAGCAGCACTTGTGATAATAGTTGCATTGTGGGCAGCATTTAAGATTGTGAAATCTCTTGATAAAAAGAAGGGTATTCTCGCAAAACCTAAAGCAGCTATTGCAAACTTCAAGCAAAAGACATTTGTCGCTAATGTATGCTATTCAAAATATTTTATGAAACATCCTATTGACGGTTCATACGGAATCGCAAGAGAGGGCAGGGCATCATGGTCTGCACCGTCATTTATACTTCTTGTATTTATGATAGAGTATGTAATCAACAAATATCTCTGCGGTTTCTTACAGAAAACAGTAAGAGAAGGAAGATATGAGATTTTCTCAGATATTGGAAAGATTGTCATTGTAATGGCAGCCATTACATTATGTAACTATCTTGTATGTACTATAAATGAAGGTGAAGGTACGATAAAGAAGATTTATACATACTTCTGCTATTCACTTCTTCCATATGTAGTATATATACCATTTAGTTTCATATTGACACATATACTTACAACTAATGAGCAGTTCCTTATCACACTTCTTCAGTATGTAATTTACGGATGGGTAATTGTACTTGTGATACTTGGCATAAAAGAAGTAAATAATTACACGGCAAAGGAAACAGCCAAGGTTATCTGTATAACAATATTTACAATTTTGATTATGGCACTCCTCATATTCATAATTTATGTATTATGGGCTCAGGTATTTGAGTTTATCAGTGCCGTATTTGGAGAGGTGGTGTACCGATTTGGCTAAGAATAAGAAAAAAATCATAGCAATAGTTAGTGCATTGGCACTTTTAGTCGTAGCGGTACCGGTTATGTCACAGGCGACCGGTGTTGATTCTGACAATGATGCAACAAGCACATCAGATGCAACAAGCACATCAGATGCGACAAGTTCAACGGATGCCTCTTCACAAAAGAAAGAAGAGGAGAATACAAACAAGATTAAAAGTGACGGTGAAGTTGTTCAGGATGGTGCCGTAGGTAAGGTTGACAAGTCAAAATGGATAACACTTAAAGATTACAAACTTGTAGCCGAGAACGACACATACAAAATGTTTTTATATGAGCCTCGTCTTTCAATAATGCTTCAGAATAAGAAGACAGGAAAAATCATGGAGTCTACACTTAGCGATGAGAAGGATGATGGAAACAGTAACAGCGTATGGAACGGTTATATGAAATCAGGTATTGTTATCAATGCCATCAAAGACGCAAAGAATACATATCAGGTTGATCTTATAAATAACCAGAATACGATAAATGTAAACAAAGAGTCAGACGGATTTACGGCAGATATTTATTTTGATGAATATCAGTTTGGACTTTCAGTAAATGTAAAACTTGACGGTGAAGATGTAGTAGTATCTGTTCCGGATAAATCTATCAAAGAAGATGCAGATGGTATCTATATTTCAACAGTAAGTCTCTTCCCTCTCATGGGATACACATATCTTGATGACGAAGAAGGATATATGCTTATTCCTGATGGAAACGGAGCACTTATCAATCTTGACAATAAAGAGGGAAGATATACAACGGGATTTTCCCAGAACATTTACGGAAGTGATGCCGGATTTGATGATTCTGAAGTAAAGACTTATCTCTGGGATAAGATTGATATGGTAGAAGATGCAAATGAAGTCACCGCACCAATCTTTGGCATGGCTCATACAAAACAGCAGCTTGGATATATCGCAGTAGTAGAAAGCGGTGACAAGCGTGCGAGCATTGAGGCTCATCCAAACGGAGTTATGGTAAATTATAACCGTTGTTTTGCAAAATTTAAGTTGAGAGATATTTATGTTCAGCCTCTTAACAATTCAAATTCAGGTACGGTTACAAAAGCAGAAGAAAAACGCACTCACATGGATATGACAGTAAGATATATGATGCTTTCAGGTGATGACGCAAACTATTCTGCAATGGCAGCAAAGTACCGCAATTATCTTCTCGACAATGGTCTTGTCACAAAGAAAGACGACTCATACAACACAAGAGTTGATTTCCTTGGAACAGACAGAGAAGAATTTCTTGTAGGGACAAGGGCTGTCACAATGACAACAACAGAAAACATCTCTGACATATTTGGAGAGTTAAAGAAAAACGGAGTTGCAAGTCTTATATCAATGTATAAGGGATGGCAGAAAGGCGGTCTTTATAATGTACCCGTCACAAAGTATAAAGCTGACAGACATATTGGCGGAACAGGTAAGCTTACAAAACTTATAAAAGATTCCGCAAAAGACAATTATCAGTTGTATCTTTACAATGATGCATTAAGACTTAACCCGTCAACAAACAAGCTTACATATGATATGATAAAGCAGGTCAACAAGAGAACATTTAAAGAGGAAGAAAAGAAAGAAGTATATGATACTTTCTATTATCTTACTCCATCAAAAGCCAACGAAGACCTTAGTGAGTTAGTTTCTTCATATACGGATGACGGAGTGAAGAATCTTGCAATAGCAGGACTTAGTAATACAATCTTTTCTTATAGCCTTAAAGGGAAGTTCTATACAAGAAATGACACTGCAAATGACAATATAAGGCTTATCGGCGATGTAGCAAAGAAAACAAATCTTGTACTTGAACAGCCAGTATCTTACCTTTGGAAAGATACAAATGCATTTCTTGATATGCCTCTTGGCTCATCAGATTATATGTATGTTGATGAGGAGATACCTTTCCTTTCAATGGTACTTAAGGGAATTATTCCAATGTATTCAAATTATGTAAACTTTGAAGCAAATAAACAGGAATTCCTTTTACAGATGGTTGAAGCCGGTGTTTATCCGTCATTCTATGTGACATATGAAAATTCATCAGACCTTATATATACGAACTCGTCAGATCTTTACAGTACGGAGTACAAGACATATAAGGACACTATCGTTAAGTATGATAAGGATTTAAGAAAACTTAATGAGGTTACAAAGGGTTCGGTTATTAAGAAACATGAGAAACTTAACAATGGAGTTACAGTAGTAACTTACGACAATGGCACAAAGATCTATGTAAACTATACAAGCGTTTCAAGAACGGTAGATGGTGTAAAGGTCGGGGCTATGTCATATTCGTATAAGGCAGGTGAGACTGAATGAGTGAAGAAATGAAGAAGAAAAAGAAAATGACAAAAGAAGAGAAAGAGCAGTTAAAGCAGTTAAAGAAAAGTGCTAAACCCGGAAAACTTGCTAAGAGAGATGCGATTACCGGTGTACTGTTTATATCGCCATGGATAGTCGGTGCGATTTTATTCTTAGCTTACCCATTGATCACATCGTTCAGGTATGCATTAAATAATATCAGCATCACACCACTTGGTATGAATTTTAACTTTGTAGGTTACGGGAACTTTACACAGATACTCTTATCAGAGTCGGATTTTGTTACAAATCTTATAGACTATGTGGTATCAACTGTTATATCAGTACCTATTATAGTCGTGTTCGCACTTATTATATCTATGATGCTTAATCAAAAGATAAAAGGTAAGGGATTCTTCAGACTTATCTTTTTCCTTCCGGTTATCATCGTAAGTGGTCCTATCCTTGGAATGTTAAATGCCCAGGGAGCAGGAAGTATCACATCTATCGATACACAGGCAATAACAGAGGCAATAAAAGGATTTCTGCCTGCTGCACTTGCAACACCTATCTCGGAACTTTTTGAGAATATGGTAACAATACTCTGGTATTCAGGTGTGCAGATACTTATATTCCTCTCAGCATTACAGAAGATTGACAGATCAATGTATGAAGCTGCAAAAATCGATGGTGGTTCAGGATGGGAGTGTTTCTGGAAGATAACACTTCCAAATATCAAGCCAATGATACTTTTAAATATTGTATATACCATAGTATTTATTTCAAACAACGATCAGAACTCGATTATAGGACTGATAAAAACAGCAATGTTCTCAGGAACGGAAGAAAAGGGTTATGGATATGCATCAGCGATGGCGTGGTTGTATTCAGTGGTAGTTCTCCTTATTGTAGGTCTGTTCTCACTTGTATTCTTAGCTAAGAAAGATGTATATGAGAAACAGGTTAAGAGAGCAAAGAAAGCCCACAAGAAAGAACAGCGTCAGCTTAAGAAGATAGAAAGGAGGAGCGCAAGAAATGCCAAGAAGAACGCAAAAGCAGCAGCCTAGTACGGCAGTTGTATCAACACAGCCAAAATTTACAAAAGAAAAGTTTCGCAAATTCCTTTTAGGCTCCAAAGAGAAAGAAGGATTCTTAAAGGTATTTGTTATATATGCACTCCTCATATGTATCGGATTTATATATATTTATCCTATTCTTTATATGGTGAGCCAGAGTTTCATGACACTTGATGACCTGCTTGATTCTTCAATCAACTGGATACCGTCAAAGTTAAATTTAGACAACTATAAACAGGCAGCTCAGAGTATGGAGTTCTGGAAGTCTTTCGGACAGAGTATAATAATTGCCGGTGTACCTACACTTTGTAATCTTCTTTCGTGTTCTGTAATCGGATACGGACTTGCCCGTTTCGAGTTCCCTGGAAAGAAAGTTGTACTTGGAATCATCCTCTTTACATTTATTCTTCCAAGTCAGATTACAATGATACCTACATATGTACTTTATTCTAACATGGGTATTCTTGGAACAATCTGGTCATTTGTACTTCCGGCACTCCTCGGAATGGGTATAAATGCACCGATATTTATATTGATATTCTGGCAGTTCTTCAGACAGGTGCCAAAGGTACTTATCGAAGCTGCACAGATTGATGGAGCAGGATATCTTAAGTCATTCTTTAAAATATCACTTCCATCTGCATCACCTGCTATCATTACAGTATCACTTTTCTCATTTGTATGGTACTGGAATGAGTCATATCTTACACAGATGTATGTATCAGGTGTTACGACAAAATCGGGCTGGTCATCACTTGTTATCAAGCTCAGTGACTTCGCATCAAACTACTCAGATTATGCACAGACTGCAACAACAGCCGTAACAAGTATAAATGAGTCGATAAACATGGCGGGTACAATGCTCAGCATACTCCCATTGCTTGTAATGTATTTCGTTCTCCAGAGATACTTCGTAGAGAGTATTGATAGAACAGGTATTACAGGAGAATAAAGAGTTAAATTGTATAACAATTTAACTCTGCAAAAAAAACATATATGCAAGTTTTTTTGCTAAGATTAAGCAAGAAGTAACATGATTTAACTTTGAGAAGAGTATTTCTAAGGCTGCAACGAACGCAGCCTAAGAAGTAGAAACTTCGCAAAGCAGAGTAGTTACATGAATTTGCTAAGATTAAGCAAGAAGTAACATGAATTTGTTCGGATTAAGTAGAAAGTAACAGTTCAGCCTTTCATTTTTGAAATGAAAGGCTGTTTTGTCAATTATCTTTTTATAGATGAACTGTTACTTTAAAACAAAAAATCATTAATGGTAAGTTTTGCATTGGTGATTTTTTGTGTTTTTTGTGAATAAAAATGTATAAATTGTAAATGACGTCATAAAAAGGTAAAATATTTCACAAAAAACTATAGCATTTGTGAAAAAAGTGTGATATAATATACAACATAAAATGAACTAAAAAGTTATCTAAATATTAAGGAGGAAAACTATGAGGAAAAAACTTATGGCACTTCTGCTCGCCGCATCTATGGTAGTAGGTATGACAGCTTGTGGAAGTAATGGCGGTTCCGTTTCAAAAAATAGTGCAAAGGATGTTTCCGGAAAATATGATGAAACAACTATTGATGGAATCAAGTATAAGAAAGCAAAGGATATTACAAGTGATAAGATTGAGCTTACATATTATCACTTTGATCAGGATGAAACAGTTAAGTATCTTGCAAAGCGTTTCATGAAGATTTATCCAAATATTAAGGTAAATGTTAAATATCAGAATGTTGCTAAGTACAATGATTCATTACTTACAATGGTATCAAATAAGGAAGCACCTGATGTAATTATGTTCTCAGATGCAGATTTTGCACTTAATAACAGACTTGTGATGGATATTTCATCATATTGGAATTCTGATCCTGAGACAAAGGAAGTTGCATCAACAGTTAATGACTGCGGACTTGGATGTTACGGAACAGAAAAGAGATATGCAGTACCTGTTAAATTCTTCCCTGGTGTTATGTATGTTGACAGAAATGTATTATCAACACTTAATGTTAAAGCACCTTCAAGAAACTGGACATGGGATGACATGATTAAGCTTATCAAGGATACTACAGTTAAGAAGTCATCAGATGGTATGGCTTATTATGGATGTGGTTACTACAACAGACTTGATTCATACTATGGAATTGCTGCTAAGCAGACAGTTCAGGGTGAGTTCGGTTTTGACGGAACACAGTTTGACCTTACAGCATGGGCTAAAGGTGAGCAGCAGTTTGCAGAACTTAAACAGGGTGGATATATCGCACCTCAGACACAGACACTTGACATGGAAAGCTGGATGGGTGACTTCGATGCATGGTGTGGAGCTTCAAGCCATGTAGCACTCTTTACAGAAGCATTCTGGACATATCAGGGAACATGGGCTACAAAAGCATTCCAGAAATATAACCTTGATATCGTACCTTATGTAATTCCTGCAGTAAGTAAGGAAGATGCTTCAAAAGACCATCATTCAATCGCAACTATCGACTTTGGTGGTGTTACAACATCTTGTAAGTATCCTCGTGAAGCATATGAGCTTCTTAAGTTCATGAGTTTTGGCCAGGATGGATGGAAGACAAGAATTGAGCTTTACAATGATGAGAGCCAGAAGAACTCTAAGGGTCTTGCACTTAAATATGATGTTATGCCTGCACCTATCACAACAAATTCAGACATCTGGAATGATTATATCAAGATGTATTGCAAGGGTATGGATGATGAGCATGTTAAACTTTGGAAAGAATACTTTGCAAGTTGTATGCAGCCTATCCCATACGGATGGACAAGTATCGCAGGATATTGGAACTATTGTAATGAGTACTTCAACAAGATTGATATTCATAACAAAGTTGACAGCGGAGAAAAGAAAGCTGCTGATTATATAGACGAAGCAACAAGAAAAGCTAACTGGTATCATGCAAAAGCAATGCTTAAATACTTCGGAAAGAGCGGTTATAATGTTCTTTCAGATGCT
>OGDE01001603.1_pt1 | contig 13524 bp, 13 predicted proteins | sample 1570321 | NCBI WGS metagenome assembly OGDE01 (sample SAMEA2581976, study PRJEB24529) | metagenome | biome: Human gut stool | place: China | collected 2011 | reverse complement strand
CCTCCCTCGCCGCAATTTCCAGCTGGTTATAATGTAATTCATAATATAACTTGGCAATTCGAATTGCCTGATTCATCTTTGCTGTATCCATCATCCTGCTCCATTCCCTCGAACCCATTTTCTAATATTCTAATACATTGAAGATTATAATTTTTATGCGAATAGAAGTCAACAGATTATGATTTAATTCCTGTGAAAGAACAGTGAAAAAAACATCAGGCTATAACCTCTGACATTACATTTGCTATAGTCTGATGTTTGTATTTTCGTTTATTTTTCTATTCAAGTCGAGCAGTCACTCACCACCTGAAAGAGGTGGGAATCTTCTCGACTGAGATAAACTAAATAGGATGAAGGACATATCAGCTAAATCGTTTCTGAATTCTTTTTTGATGCAAAATATGCTCTAAGTGAATTTACTACAATGATCACACCAAGGATCATTAATAAAACAGCAATGATAAGCTGTAATCCTTCTACTAAGAATGTTGCTGTTCCGGCTGAGAATGCCTGTACAAGTGAAATCGTTCTCTCTACTAATGCAGTTCCAGTTACACAAAGCATGATGATCAGTGGAGGGAATAACATCTTGTTGCTTCTTCCTGTTACTTTTAAGAATACACAAAGTGTCACTAACACTAATGCTGATAAAAGCTGATTTGCAGAGCCAAACAGCGGCCAAACGTTGCTGTATCCGCCGAGTGTCAGCAAATATCCGAAAAACAGTGTGATCACAGTTGCAAAATATTTATTTGTCAGTACACGCTGTACCGGTGTCATATCTGCAGGATCGGTGGAATCTCCGTAGAACAATTCCTGGAAAGACATACGTCCGATTCTTGCAACAGAGTCAAGGGATGTCAGTGCAAGTGCAGATACACACATGGTCATAAATACAGTTGCAACGGTAACAGGGACACCAAGTTTTTCAAGGAATCCTGCGACACCGGAGGAGAAGATGGAGAATGGAGTTCCATCCGGTTTTGTTCCGTTTACGGCGACTGCGCCGACAACAACTAAGGAGACGATACCGAGTAAGGATTCTACGACCATGGCACCATAACCGACCATAGGCATATCTTTTTCGCTGCTGATCGTCTTAGAGGATGTTCCGGAAGATACCAGACTGTGGAAACCGGAAACAGCACCGCAGGCGATCGTTACGAATAAAGTAGGGAATAAACTGCTTCCACCTACATTGAATCCGCTGAATGCATTTAACTGCATGGAAGGATGTGCAACAATGACACCGACAACGGCACCGATGATCATACCGAGTAACATGAATGTTGTCATGTAATCTCTAGGCTGCATTAAAAGCCACATTGGCATAACAGATGCTAAGAACAGGTAAGCCATTACGATGTAGATCCATGCAGTTTTGGTCGTGCAGATTGGGAATTTCATACCGATGATGAACATAACGACTAAAAGTACAATTGCAACGATTGCTTTTATCACTTCGTTCATCCTGCTTCCAAGGTGCTTCTGGATCACACCGAAGATAACAGCGACAACGATAAATAACATGGAAATCGAAGCGGCAGCAGAATTGGCGTAAGAGGTTGCATCTGTCATACCTTCAACTCCGGTTCCAACAAATGTTCCGGCAACCATATCTGTAAATGCTGCGATCACTAATAACGTAAAAAGCCAGCAGAATAACATGAAAAGTTTCCGGCCTGTTTTACCGATGTACTTCTCAATGATCATACCCATGGATTTACCTTCATTTTTTACGGATGCATATAAAGCACCGAAGTCCTGTACAGCACCGAAGAAAAGTCCGCCGATGATGAGCCAGAGCAATACCGGAACCCATCCAAAAACAGATGCAAGGATCGGACCTGTGACAGGACCTGCACCTGCGATGGAAGAAAACTGATGTGAGAATACGGTAAATTTGGAGGAGGGAACATAATCTTCGCCATCCTCATGTGTGTAAGCGGGGGTTTTTGCATTTGGGTCGATTCCCCATTTCTTTGCAAGCCAGCGTCCGTAGAAGAGGTAGCCAGCGCCAAGTGCAACGATACCGATCAAAACAATAACTAAACCATTCATAACTTTTTTCCGCCTTAAGGCGGCTCCTTTCTGAAAATGTATTTTTTCTGGGAACAAAATACATTGTGCAAAGTGGAAACAATGGGATTCACATCCTGCGCACAGTCTGCTGGCATAAAAAAAGCCTTCATCTTTAGATATATTCATATCTCAAAGACGAAGGCTTAAGCTTCCGCGTTACCACTTTGTTTGCCGTAAAATACGACCTCTCTGTCTTATCTTTGTGGCCAGATGCCTACAACAATAAGCTTCTAAATAACGGTAGAATACCGGTGACACTTACTATGAAAATTCAGTGCACTGCTCGCAGAGGATAGTTCCTGAAGCTGTATACTGCCTTACACCAGCCGGCAGCTCTCTGTGATACAGGTTTATCAGATAACCTTGTTCTGTTCGTTGCATTTTGTTCTCTGTTTGAATAACAAAATAGCACTTTGATCTGGTAAAGTCAATGGTCGATTTTTAATCTGTTTTATTGATTTATTTTAATCGTTACTGTTCACTCGTACCTCGTTCCAGTAATTTTTATTCCGCATTTAAAGAACTCATATAGTCTGTAACGGAATCAAGGTTTGCATAAATGGTTTCCATAGGTTTGTTTGCCTCATAAGCACTGTATCCGGAGTAACCGGCCCAGCCGATGATACCGGCAGCAACAAGACAGCCAGCGACATAACCGACGATACGCATTCTTTTTTCCTTTGCCATGATTTTTTTACGATTCTTTTTTTCTTCTTTATAACGGTCTACTTTTGCCTGACTCATAATCAATCTCCTAACTTCTTAAACTTTCTTCACTATACTGCATTTTGCTGGAAAAATCAATGAAAATTGGTGGAAACAGAAATGAACTTTATGACAAAAATATATCGCAGTCATAAAATATTCGAATAACAGTCGGGATGTTATTTCTTGCACTTTATACGAAAATTGGATAGAATAGTACTGTTCGGATCGTACATGGGCATTTTACTGCAAAGGTACGAAAGAATGAGATTTTCAAATGTGCAAAATGATAGAAAGATGGGGATAGAAAAAGATGAGTCTTGCAGACAAAATTTTTGTAAATATGTGTAAAGATATTTTAGAGAACGGGACAAGCACAGAGGGTGAGAAAGTCCGCCCGCACTGGGAGGATGGAACGAGTGCCTACACGATCAAAAAATTCGGTGTGGTCAACCGTTACGATCTCTCAAAAGAGTTTCCGGCAATTACATTAAGAAAAACTGCCATCAAAACATGTACGGAAGAGATGCTCTGGATCTGGCAGAGAAAATCAAATAACATCCATGATTTAAACAGTACCGTATGGGATGAATGGGCAGACGAAGATGGTTCCATTGGAAAAGCATATGGATACCAGTTAGGGGTAAAACATCAGTATAAAGAAGGCATGATGGATCAGGTTGACCGCGTGATTTATGATTTGAAAAACAATCCATTCAGCCGCCGCATTATGACGAATATTTATGTGCACCAGGATCTTCATGAAATGAATTTATATCCGTGTGCCTACAGTATGACATTTAACGTGACACACAAAGAGGGAGATGAAAAGCTGACATTGAATGCTATCCTGAATCAGCGTTCCCAGGATGTGTTAGCGGCAAATAACTGGAATGTGTGTCAGTATGCGGTATTAATGCATATGTTGGCGCAGGTGTGTGATATGCAGGTCGGCGAGCTGGTACATGTGATTGCGGATGCTCACATTTATGACCGTCATATCCCGATCATTAAGGAACTGATCGGGAGAGAGCAGCATCCGGCGCCAAAATTCACATTAAACCCGGAAATCAAAGATTTTTATCAGTTTACGACAAAAGATATTACCATTGAGGATTATGTGACGGGACCGCAGATCAAAAATATTCCGATCGCAGTATAAGCCTGACTGGAATATTTTATGAGAGGATAAAAGACAGGATAAAATAATACGGCACTGACAAGTGATACAGAGTGAAAAGTTGGAGGAAATATGAATTTAATCGCAGCTGTAGATAAAAACTGGGCAATCGGATGTAAGAATAAACTGCTGGTGAGTATTCCGGCAGACATGAAGTTTTTCCGTGAGACGACAACCGGGAAAGTGGTCGTCATGGGAAGAAAAACGTTGGAGAGTTTTCCAAACGGACAGCCTCTCAAAAAAAGAGTGAACATCGTGCTGACGCATGATAAAAATTTTAAGGCGGGAGATGCCATTATCGTTCATTCGATGGAAGAATTGCGGGAAGAGTTAAAGAAATATCCAAGTGAGGATATTTATGTGATCGGTGGAGAGACCATTTATAAACAGCTTCTCGATGACTGTGATGTGGCGCATATCACAAAGATCGACTATGCATTTGAGGCAGATGCCTATTTCCCGAATCTCGATGAGATGCCGGAGTGGAAAATCACGCAGGACAGTGAGGAACAGACGTATTTTGATCTGGAATATTATTTTTATAAATACGAGAGGGTTAAATAATATCAATAAAGTTGTTAAAATATATCATACCAAAAAGATGAAAATTGATTTATAATTGCTAAAACCCAGACAGAGAGACTGCTGGGTTTTACCTTTACTTGAACGAGGAGTTTCCTGATAGGAAAAAGAAAAAAATGGAAAATTTTATCTATAGTATCAACGTGACAATGCCTATTTTTCTGGTCATGGTGATCGGATACATTTTAAAGCAGATCGGAATGCTGAATGATAACTTTGTCACAGTGGCAAATAAGTTCAATTTCAAGGTCACGCTTCCGTTTATGCTGTTTAAGGACATTGCAGGCGTTGATATTAAAGCAGTATTTGATATTAAATATGTGCTTTTCTGTGCGATCGTGAGTACCATCTGTTTCTGGGTGGTATGGGGTACAGCAAAGCTTCTGGTGCGGGACAAAACGATCCGCGGGGCATTTGTACAGTCGTCTTTCCGCGGAAGTGCGGCGGTTATGGGGCTGGCTTTTATCCAGAATATCTACGGTTCCTCTGCAATGGGACCGCTGATGATCGTCAGTGCAGTGCCACTCTATAATATTTTTTCTGTGATCGTGCTGACATTTGAGGCAAATGACAGCACAGGGATTGACAAGAAAGCAAAGATCCGACAGGCGGGAATCAATATATGTAAGAATCCGATCATTTTAAGTATCCTGGCAGGACTGATCGTGGGACTGCTTGGGATCCAGTTCCCGACGCTGGTAAATAAGACGGTCAGCAACGTGGCGCAGATGGCAACCCCTTTGGCACTGATCACCATCGGAGCAGGATTTGAGGGAAGAAAAGCGCTGGCGAAGATCGCACCGACCATGGCGGCGTCCATGATCAAACTGGTGCTTCAGCCACTTGTTTTTCTGCCGGTTGCTGCCTGGATGGGATTTTCCGGGGAAAAGATGATCGCAATTCTGATCATGCTGGCATCCCCGACCACGCCGAGCTGTTATATTATGGCAAAGAGCATGAACAATGATGAAGTGCTGACGGCGAGCGTTATTGTAACAACGACATTGATGGCGGCGTTTACGTTGACCGGATGGATTTTTTTACTCAAAACATTAGGGTATATCGGTTAGTCAGAGGAAAAAAGATACATATTCAGCAGAAAGTATCATTTTATGAAATCACAGATTATTTTGAAGTATAAATGGAAAGGGTAAGACAGAAAGATGGATATTACAGGTAGAAAATTATTTGTCAAGGCATTACAGGAAGAGGGTGTCGATACGATTTTCGGTTATCCGGGTGGAACGGTGACGGATCTTTTTGATGAATTATATAAACAGGATGAGATTGAAATTGTCTTACCAAGACATGAGCAGGGACTTTTACATGAGGCAGAGGGATATGCAAAATCGACAGGAAAAGTGGGTGTCTGTCTGGTGACCAGCGGTCCCGGTGCAACGAACATCATGACAGGACTTGCAGATGCACATTATGACAATATTCCGCTTGTCTGTTTTACCGGACAGGTGCCGTTAAGCCTGATCGGAAACGATGCTTTTCAGGAAGTTGACATTGTCGGAATGACAAGAAGTATCACAAAGTATGGTGTGACGGTCAGAGACCGCAAGGATTTAGGAAAGATCATTAAGATGGCCTTTCACATTGCAAGCACAGGAAAACCTGGACCGGTCTTAATTGATCTTCCAAAGGATATCCAGACGGCGAGCGGACCGGCGGAATATCCGGACAGCGTGCAGATCCGTGGATACAAACCGAATGAGAGTGTGCATATCGGGCAGTTGAAAAAAGCATACAAACTGTTAAAGTCAGCAAAGAAACCATTGATCCTCGCTGGCGGCGGTGTCAATATTGCAAAAGCAAATGAGCTGTTGAAAGAATTTGCAGAGAAAATGAATGTTCCGGTTGTGACGACCATTATGGGAAAGGGTGCGATTGCCACAACGCATCCGCTTTATATCGGAAATACGGGAATGCATGGAAAATATGCAAGCAATAAAGCAGTCAGCGAGTGTGATGTTTTATTTTCCATCGGAACAAGATTTAACGACCGTATTACCGGAGATCTGAATGAATTTGCACCAAAAGCAAAAATTGTACATATTGACGTGGACACTGCTTCCATTTCCAGAAATGTTGTGGTAGACGTTCCAATCGTATCGGATGCAAAACTTGCCCTGGAAAAATTGCTGGAATGGGCAGAACCAAAGGATACGGCTGCATGGCAGGAGAGAATTAAGGCATGGGATGAAAAGAATCCACTTGAGATGCGCAGAGACCGCGGCATGACACCACAGATGATCATGGAACACATCAACCATACGTTTGACGAGGCGGTTTTTGTCACGGATGTAGGACAGAACCAGATGTGGGCAACGCAGTATCTGGATATTGACGAAAAACGCCAGATGATCACTTCCGGCGGGCTTGGAACAATGGGATTCGGTTTTCCTGCGGCGATCGGTGCAAAGATTGGAAACAGGGATACGGAGGTAGTCTGTGTCACCGGTGATGGCGGTTTCCAGATGAACATTCAGGAGATGGCAACAGCGATCGTGCAGGGGACACCGGTTATCATCTGCCTGCTCAATAACCAGTATCTTGGCATGGTCCGCCAGATGCAGCAGCTTTTTTATGGCAAACGCTATTCCGCAGTATGCTTAAGAAAGAGAAGAAGCTGTCCGGCAAACTGCAAGGGACCAAATGAAGCATGCCCTCCATATACACCGGATTTTGTTGCACTTGCAGAAAGCTATGGTGCGCATGGCATCCGTGTAGAGCGGGAAGAAGACATTCAGGCAGCTTTGGATAAAGCGAGAACTTACAAAGATGCACCGACAGTCATTGAATTTCTGATCTCTTCGGATGAGATCGTGCTTCCGATGGTAAAGGGCGGAAATCCGATGAGCGAGATGATTTTGAAATAGGCGGATACAGATATGGTGAGAGAGGAAAATATCATGAAAGACAGATGGATTGCACTATATGTAGAAAATCAGGTTGGTGTTCTGGCAAAGGTTTCCGGTCTTTTTTCCGGGAAATCATACAATTTGCAGAGTCTGACAGTTGGCACGACAGAGGACGAGACGGTTTCCCGTATGACCATCTGCGTTACCAGTGATGACATAACATTTGAACAGATCAAAAAGCAGCTGAACCGTATGGTCGAAGTGATCAAAGTCATTGATCTGACAGATGTACCGATTCATATGAAAGAGATTCTGTTCGCAAAGGTTCTCCGTGTGAATGCTGCGGAAAAAGAAGAAGTATTCCAGATCGCACAGGTGTTTAATGTGCAGGTGGCAGATATCGGAAATGACAGTGTCCTGCTGGAATGCAAACTGACTGCCCATAGAAATAATGAGCTGATCGCACTGTTAAAATCGAAATTTAAGATGATTGAGGTAGTGCGTGGCGGAGCAGTAGCAATTGAATCCATCAGTACAAGCTGTAGATAATAAAATTTTTCGAAAATTATAGCAAAAGTAATGTACAACTTAAATACCCTGTGATATAATAAAAATGTTTTGAAATGTAGTATTAAAAACTACGTTGGAAAACGTATATTTAAGAATAAGAAGTCATAAAGCTATTTTGCAGATGACAGTAGTAAATAAACGAGGTATTTATGATGCAGAAAAAAGTACAGATCATCAGTGATGGTTCCCTGGATCTCTCACAGGAACTCACAAAGGAAAAAGATATTGAGGTTGTTCCATTTTACGTGTCCTTTGACAGTGAAACGTATCAGAAGGAAATGGTAGAAGTCGGTGTCAGGGAATTCTATCAGGAAATGGTGGATCACCCGACTGTTTTCCCAAAGACATCCATGCCATCCGTGCATGATTATTATGAGGTGTTTGAAAAACATGCGAAGGAGAAGATGCCGGTCATCTGTATCTGTATCACCAGAAAATTCAGTGGCTCCCTGCAGTCTGCGACAACAGCAAAAGATATGATATTAGAGGAATACCCGGATGCACAGATCACGGTCATTGATTCTACAGTCAATACTGTGCTGCAGGGATTATATGTATTAGAGGCATGCAGACTGCGCGATATGGGCTTAGAGTATCAGCAGATTGTAGATGCGTTACTGCCGATCCGTGAGACAGGAAGAATTTTTTTCACAATCGGAAGTATTGACTATTTAAAACATGGCGGAAGGATTGGAAAATTAGCCGGGATTGCAGCCAGCGCATTAAAAATCAAACCTCTGATTACGTTAAAAGAAGGTGAGATCTTTAATTCCGGCATTACAAGAAATCGTCTCAAATCCATGAAAAAAGTCGTGGATATGACAAGGGAATATTTAGACGAAGTCAATGCGAAACCGGGAGAGTACAGCTTCTGCATCGGTTATGGATATGATCATAATGAAGCTCTGGAATTTCGAGAGATGTTAAAGGATCTGATCAAAGAACGTCTTGGAATTGATGAGATCGGTATTTACCAGATCGGTGCAACCATTGGAGTGCACACAGGACCATATCCGATCGGGATCGGAATTATAAAGCATGCATTGACAGAGTAACTGATATGTACCCCTTTTACTGGACATCCAGTGAAAGGGGTACATATCATATCAGGGCGATTTTTAGTTCCTGTTTCCGGAACTAATGATAATATTTTAAGAATAATCCCGTAAGATCTCCTTTTAAGTTCACACCGAGGAAAGTAAGCGTTTCGGAAAGAGCGTACATGGTTGCGGCCATATCTTCAAAGTTTGCGTTATTTCCCATGTGTCCAATGCGGATCACTTTGCCGGAAAGATCATCAAAAGATCCGGCAAGCATGATATTGTGCTCTTTTTTCATGCGGGAAAGAATTGCATCACAAGTGGTCTCTGCCGGAATGTCAAACACAGTGACGGTATCGGAGAAACCGCTTTCCAAGTGAAGCTTTAAACCGGCTTCTGTCAAAGCGCGTCTGGCTGCTTCGGCGATACGGTGTGTGCGTTCTTCTAACTCTGGATCGGAAGCGATATTGTCAAAAGCAGCGCGTAAGCCGTAAATATCGCTGATCGGCATGGTATAAGGAAACCATTTTTTCTCATAATATCCCTCAAAAGCCAGAAGGCTTGCATAGAAGGAACGGATCGGCGTCTTGCGTACGTGCATGGCATTTTTTACAGCATCGCTTATTGTGACAAAAGTAAGTCCCGGAGGTGCGGAAACAGCTTTCTGGGAACCGCCGCACAGAAGATCGATCTGGAACTTGTCGACATCCATGTGATTTCCAAACATTCCGGAAACGGAATCTACAACGGTCAGAATGCCGTATTCTTTTAAAAGCGGACAGATTTTCTCTACCGGATTGAGCATGCCGCTTGGGGTGTCACAGTGAACAACGGTCGCATATTTATAATCATGATGCTCCTTTAAATAAGAAGAAAGAGCATCCGGGTCGATGGCATTCAGGCGGTCGGCATGATAAAATTCCGGCACACCACCGTACATGGATACAAAGTCCGCAAAGCCTTCGCCGTACACGCCGTTCTCAATGATGAGCACCTTATCTCCCGGCTCAGTGAGGGAGGCGCAGGCAGCTTCCAAACCTAAAATTCCCTCTCCATCCAAAATGAGAGTTTCGTTTTTCGTGCCGAGCAGGGAGCTGATCAGTTCGCAGGTATCTTTATAAAATTCTACGAAATCTTCATCCAGATCAGGATTGGTACATACTAGGCTTCTTGCCATACGCACATTTTCTTTTACCTGGGTTGGCCCAGGAGTCATGACTTTATACATAATTACTTCCTTCTTTATCATAGATTGTTTTGTAAATGAGATTGATGTTACACAGCTTATAACATTTTATTTACGATTTTCTGAAGCTGTCCGACGATCAAAAGAACGATGACAGCAGCAACACCGATCTGGACAAGGTTTCCAGGAATGGAAGTAACCGGTGCAATCCAGTTTCCGTAAATGATACCCTCTGCAATGTAGTAACCAGCGACTTTGATCACGCATGCAACTGCGATCGCAAGTGTGTTCCAGCCAAAGCCGTGATGTTTTTCTGTGATGGCACCTACGGCATATCCCATCAGACCGACAATGATCAGTGTGAATGGAGCCCATGCAGTCCAGCCGGAGAGCAGATCGAAGAGTCCCATGCCGACTCCGCCGGCGATCGCACCACTTTTCTTACCAAAAATAATGGCGCAGATAAAAAGAGGTACGTTTCCGAGATGGATCAATCCGCCGTTTGCAGTGATTGGAAGTCTTATATTAATAAATGCAGTGAATACGTAGGTCAGGGCAATAAAAAGAGCCGTGATCGTGATAAAACGGATATTTGATAAAGATTTTGAATCAGCAGTCTGTGCTGTAGAGGTAGTTGATGGTTTCATAAATAAAATTCTCCTTTTTATGGTTTGTATTTGTGTCAATTCCCAGGATTGTTGTTGGGATTACTATATACAAAAACTGTCATGAATTAAAAATCCAGTTTAAAACAAATTGACCATGCCAGTTTTAAAAATATAATAATATTGACAAAACAATACTATATGATGTATAGTATTAAACAAGAAATAATATTACAAATAAAATAACAAGGAGTGAGTACATGGTATTTAATACAGGCGCAGCCCTTTTGGATGCGATTGTTCTTGCTGTCGTGTCAAAGGAGGAAGAAGGAACCTACGGATATAAGATCACGCAGGATGTGCGGAAAGCGATTGAGGTTTCAGAATCCACACTGTATCCGGTTTTGCGAAGACTGCAAAAGGATGGATACCTGATCGTGTATGACAGGGAGTGCGGAGGAAGAAACCGGAGATATTACCAGATTACGGAGACCGGCGAAGAAAAGCTGGCAGAATACCGCAGCGAGTGGGAATCGTATTCTTCGAAAATATCAGAACTATTTTCAGGAGAGGAGTCAGAAGAATGAATAAAGAAGAATTTTTAAAACGTCTGGAGCAGCTGCTTTCGGATATTTCAGAGGAAGAGAGAGCGGATGCACTTGCCTTTTACAGAAGTTATTTTGAGGATGCCGGAATTGGAAATGAGGCATCAATTTTAGAGGAACTGGAGTCGCCGGAGAAGGTGGCGGAAGTGATCAAGAAAGATCTTGGGGTGAGTGAAACGGCTGATGCGGAAACACCTGAGGAAGATGTGCGCAGCGAAAAAAATGAGACTCATACAGAAGGAACATCTGGGGATGGTCAAAATGCCAAAACACGAATGGATGATCCATATATGAACAGTTTATATGGAAGCAGTACTTACGGGTCAGGTAATTATGAGCAGAAGAATACTGCTTATACCGGCGGAACTTATGGCAGTCAGAATACGTCCGGCCAGATCGATATAGAGAATCTGAAAAAGGAAAATCAGAAGAATAAAACAGAAAAAACAGTTTTATGGGTGATCCTCGCAGTTTTGACAAGTCCGGTCTGGATCACGGTTGCAGCGGTTCTGGCGGCGATTCTTGTAGCAGTTTTAGCGTGTGTGTTTGCAGTGGCGGTCAGCATTGTGGCGGTGATGGCGGCGTTAGTGATCACCGGATTTGTATTGGCCGGCATTGGTGTCGGATATCTTTTCACAAAAGGCGTGGCAGTAGGTCTTGGACTGTTAGGCGGTGGACTTTTGGTTCTTGCGCTTGGAGTACTTGCAGTGTGGCTTGTGGTATGGTGCTTTGGCTGGTTTGTCCCATGGGCAGTGAAAGGCATTGCAGAGCTTTGCAAAAAGGCATTTGGCAAGACAAAGAGAGGAGTGTGAGATGAAATGAAAAAATTTACAAAGATTATATTGATCATTGCAGGAAGCTTAGCCGCACTCGGAATTGTTTTCAGCGGTATCGCCGCAGTGATGGGAGCCGGATGGTCAACCATCCACCGGAAAGCACTTGCCGGTGAACTTGATTTTGGCAACTGGCATATTGGCAATGGAGTTTATTATGCTTATGATCAGGGACATGGCATCTTGGATCATTTTTGGGATGATGATTATGATGATTGGGATGATGATTATGATGACGATGATGATTGGGACGACGACGACTGGGATAATGACGACTGGGATGATGAGGATGACGAGCTCATGGATGATAATAGGGCGGTGGAGAGTTTTGGTTCCTGGATCCTGAATCTTACGGATTTGAAGAGTGAACCGGCAGGAACGGAAAGCTGCATTATACCTTATCCGGCATCAGAAGCTGCTTCCCTGAAACTGGAACTGGATGTGGTAAATGAACTTATTTTTGAAGTGTCGGATTCTGCGGATGAGATCAGTATTAAAATGGAAAATGGGTATCAGGATTATCTTTCTACAAAACAGAAGGATTCCGCTCTGAAGGTATCCTATCACAGCGGACACCACCATTTTGAGAAAGGACCGACCTTTACGGTAGTTCTGCCAAGACAGTGCGAAAATCTGACACTGGACATTGTAGTGGGAGCCGGGGATATTTCCATGGAAAGCGAAGCGTTTACGGCAAGAAAAGTAAATGTGTCTGTAGGAGTGGGAGAACTCTCTGTGAATCAGATCTCAGCCAGTGAGAAGGCTGTGTTTGAAGTTGGAACAGGAGATGTGTCGATTCTGAATGGACAGTTCCCGAAAGTGTCTATCGAAGCAGGAGTTGGAGATGCCGTGTTCAGCGGAAGCGTTTCAAACAAACTGGAAGTGGAGGCAGGAACCGGCGATGTCAATGTCTCTCTTACCGGAACAGAGAAAAGCTATGCATTTGATCTGTCTGCCGGACTTGGAGAAATCAGGTTGAACGGGCAATCGAAAGGGGCTTTTGATGCGGAGTATGAGACCGGCAGCAACGGCGGAGCAGAAGTGGAACTGACTGCAGGAGTGGGAGATATTTCTGTTTTGACACAGCAGTAAAAGAGATAAAAAATAGATGGTTTACATTTTTGTCTTTATGATATAATATAAACATAAAAAGGTGCTGCCGATAGACGGTTAGCCTAGATTATATGTGTTATGTAAAAATAACCGCAACCTTGCCTGATATGTACCCAAAATTCTGGACACATATTTATAAGTTAAGCGGACATCATG
>OGDE01001600.1_pt1 | contig 13548 bp, 10 predicted proteins | sample 1570321 | NCBI WGS metagenome assembly OGDE01 (sample SAMEA2581976, study PRJEB24529) | metagenome | biome: Human gut stool | place: China | collected 2011 | reverse complement strand
ATGTGGATGTAGGATACGGTGACCAGACCCCTTACCCTCCTCAGAGATGGGACGTAAATGACAGAACCTGACTTCATTCGGAGTAGGCTATTTCACAATCAATGCTTTCATGAATGACGGTGTGTATAATCAAGACTTTCTGAATGCACAACCTGCTGTATATGAGTCCAAATACCTGCGTCACGTGCACTTTGAACATCCTATAACCGCCAAAATGGACGGAAAGAAGAAACAGGGAGTAGTATTGCTACCCTCACGATAAGATTTTATGTCTAAAACAAGATTAAAACCAGATTAATTAACTATTCTTTTTTTGAGAAAAATGGGACAAATGATGTCCCATTTTTCATTTATAACTGCAAAACAAGGCGATAAGCGCTAATTATCTCATCTAAAAAACATATTTTTGTACCCGACTTCAAGAATTAGCAGGTAAAAAGATAACCAAACACTGTTGTTAATGGGTAAAAAATATACGACTTTTCTAACCCTGTTTACAGTAATATGTATCACATTGACCGGATGTGAGCGGGAGAATGAACAAACTGCAAACCAGGGCAGACTTAATCTGAAATTAGCAGTTGATACAAATGTAGAAAACATGGTAACACGTGCTACCGCTGATGAAGAGACATTACCCGACATCAACGACTTCTCAATTGCCGTTCTTCAAAATAATAATGTACAACTTACCTGGAACAGGTATGCCGACTTTACAGACGGAACGGAAATTGCAGCCGGCAACTATACACTAAAGGCCACTTATGGAAACATAGAAACCCAAGGTTTTGAAGCCCCTTACTACGAAGGAGCAAAAGAGTTCTCCATAAAAAAGAACGAAAGTACAAACATATCGGTCATATGTTATCTTGCCAATGTAAAAGTTACGACAGAATACACGGAACTTTTCAAAAAATATTTTACAGACTACACCGTAAACATACGCCCTGCCGGCAGTACGGACATCTCGTTCGACAAGAATGAAACAAGGGCCGCATACGTAAAGCCTGGCAAGATAAGCATTTACCTGTCAGGAAGCAAACAACAAGGAAACAAAGTCACATTTGAAGCCGCTACCATAGAGAATGCAAAGGCACGCCAACATTACCGTCTGAAATTTGACGTACAAGCAGGGGGTACGGAATTGGATGTATCATTCACGGATGAAACGGAAAGAGTGCCGATAACCATAGATATTTCGGACGATGCCTTGAACACACAGCCACCGTTCTTTACGCCAACGGGGTTTGAATCGGGAGTTGCCCGGGAGTTAACGGAATGGACAGAACCCGAATCCCCTTTATCAGCCTTGCTGACGGCGCGTGGCGGAATATCCAAATGTGTCTTGACAACCCGCTCTCCTTCTCTGTTAAGCAAGGGATGGCCTGCCGAGATTGATCTGGTAAATCCGGAACCAGGCATGCTTACCACATTACAAGATTTGGGGCTGGAGTTAAAAGGATTAAGTGCCAATGTCGATAAAATGGCAATATTGGACTTCACAAAAGTACTGGTCAATATATCTCATTCGGAAACAGACGAAGAAAATACATTTACCTTGACCGCAACAGACAAATTGAGTAAAGTAAACAAAGAGCCATTGGTACTCAAAATCAAATCTCTGCCTAATAGTTTTGACGTAGCCAAGCCTATGAATGCCGAACGTGGAAGCACTACCATACTGCTGACCGTCATTTTGAAAGGGGACATATCCAAAGTCAGCTATCAATATCAGGCATACGGCTATTGGCAACCTTTAGTTCCTACAAGCATAGAGAGCGATAAAGATACGCACCAAGTAACCATCACGTTCAAAGACGGGTTGCAGGAACCTCAACAGATAAAAGTAATTGCGGGAGATAAAGAAAAGACCGTGACAGTAGGAATCGGTGAATCATCCTGTTCCCTGACTGCTCCCGAAGGAGATGTATGGGCTAAAAAAGCCACTCTCTATTTGGTTGGAGACACGGAAGGAACAACCGAATATCTGAAGACGGTTAAGGATATTACCGTAAAATGCAGAAAAGCGTCAGGAGACTGGTTTTCTCCATCACAAGAAAAAATAAAAAATGCGGTTGAGGTTAGCGGATTAGAGCCTGGCACCGATTACATATTTAAAGCCGTAATAGATGGAACCAATACAATTACCGTCAAGAATGAAGTATCCGTAAAAACCGAGGAAGCACTACAGATACCCAATTCCGGTTTTGAAGACTGGCATACAGATTCCGATACACGGTGGTCTGCTGGGACTTTTGGAGATTTCACCCATTATTTTTATTACCCTTATACTAAAGGTGCTACTGATATATGGTGGAATACAAACAACAAATATTCCCAAGCATGGGTTGTGGCACCGGTACAGACAACAACCTGTCCGGCCGTTATCTATGTAAAAGACGCAAAAAGCGGTGCTAAAGCAGCGGAGATTCACACAGCCGGTTCCGGCGGAGGATATTCGAGTACCCCTGTCACGATGTACCCCGAGGGAGCAAAAGCAGGACGCTTATTCATAGGGACCTATAATTGGAGTGACAAGAAAGAGACCGTAACAACTGGACATCCTTTCACCTCCAGACCCTACGGAATGAAATTCTGGTATAAATACACTCCCTATCAGACAGACAACTTTAAAGTTGAAATCGAGATACGCAGCGGGAATAAAGTCATAGCAGGCGGCTCGTACATATCAGAAGCCGCAAGTTCTGCAGACAGCGAATATCAGGAAGCATATATCAACCTCGACTACCAAGGAAATATGGAAAAAGCAACTGACATATATGTCAATATTCTATCAACAACCAAAACCTCTTTCGGCAGTGACGATTTACAGAAAGCCGGAACAATTGATTTGACAGATTGTGCAACAGGCTGGACCACCCATTTAGGTAGCCGCCTCAAAATAGACGATTTAGAACTTATATATGAATAACAAAATATGAAGAAATCAAACACCCTGTTTACTCTGGCATTCTTTGCTATTCTGGCATTCTCTTCATGCGAACGCGAGCAATGGGGAAACGCCCAAAAAGGTCCTGACGACATAGACAATCGTGCCGAAGGTCAAATAGGACTGTCTGCATTAAAAGTCTCCGTAGACGAGAAAACAGCTACTACAGTTACCCGTGCAGGAATCAATACCGACAATTTCATCATCCGCATTTACGATATGGATAAAGAAGGAAAAATGGTGCAAGAGTGGAAATGCAGCGAGATGCCCGAAATATTCACGCTAAAGGTAAGCCATTACAGTATCACAGCTATGTCTCACGAAGTACAACCGGCAGAGTTCGAAAAGCCCTATTACTTCTCCAAACAGGATTTTGAAATTACTGAAAATACGGTAACGGATCTTAAAGAACTGGTTTGTACCTTGAATAATATCAAGGTAAGAATAGCCTATGACAGCGAACTTCAAAAGCTGTTGGATGAAGACTCCAAGGTCAAGGTATCCGTCGGTGAAGGGCGTTTGGAATATGCAAAAGACGAAACACGTGCAGGATATTTCAAATCCATCGGTGAAACCAACATTCTGATTGCCGACCTCAGCGCAACCATTCAAGGAGAGAAAGTTACGATGTCCAAAGCCTTCATCGATGTCCTTCCCGGTGAAGAACGTATCATTAAATATTCGATGAAACAAAACAGCGGTGGTGACGGTGACAATGGAGAGATTGGAAAGGTCGACATCCAGATAGATGCAACATGTGAGGTTGTAGAGAAAGACATAACCATAGCCCCGGGAGAAGAAGAGCCGCTACCCGAACCCGAACCGAATCCCGAACCGAGTCCCGGAACCAAACCGGCAATCACCGGCAAAGATTTCGATATTACCCAGAGTATAACCATACCACCCGGTGTCTCAACGGACAATCCCTATCCCGTAATTGTAAAAATAGCGGTACCGGAAGGTATCCGGAATTTAGAAATAGGAATAACGTCCAGCAGTACCGATTTTGCAAATGCCATTTCCGATTTGGGACTCACCGACTTTGACTTGGCAAACCCGGGAGCGTTAATCGGAATACTCCAGAACTTAGGTCTACCCTATGGGGATAAAGTTGTCGGTAAAACCGATATTGACTTTGATATCAGTGGATTTACAGGATTATTGGTGGGCTTTCCCGGAACCCACAGATTCAATCTAAAGGTTACGGATGACAAAGGAAACACGGCATCCGCAATATTAGCCCTTATCGTAAATTAAGCAAAGCACAATGCCAAAGAGATACTTCAAATATTATCTGACAGCCATAACAGTGATTTCATTTATCGCCTGTTCGGAAAAGGACACCTTGAACGGAGAGGGAATGCTTCATTTAAAAGTAGGTGTAACCGACCAGGTGAAAGTTACAACCCGTTCTATGACCGATGAATTACAGGATTCTTTACAACGCCACTGCACAATCAGCATCCTTAATGAAAAGGGAACCGTCCGCCGGTACAAAGGAGTAAACGAACTTCCGGAAGCGCTTTACCTCTCTGCCGGCAGCTACACAGCGCTCGTTACGGCAGGCGACTCAGTACCCGCTTCTTTCGAAACTGTATACTATAAAGAAGAACGTCCCTTCCACATTAACAGCGGCGAAGTTACCAACCTGGAGCTAACTTGCGGCATCGCCAATACGGTAGTTGCCGTAAAATATGATGAAGCATTGAGCTCCGTATTCCAAACCTATAAAGTTACGGTATCCACTGCAGACGGCACTTTAGATTATCTTCCCGAAACCAAAGACTCCATCGGCTACTACATGCTGCCGGCGGGCAATACTAAGCTGCAATGGCATCTGGAAGCAACCATGCCCAACGGAAAAAGCTATACAAAAGAAGGAAACATTCCGGATGCGCAATCCGCCTATCGCTACGACTTGTCCTTCAACTTCATACCGACAGACTACGCAGACGGTGGCGGTACGGTAAAAGTCAGTGTCAACGCCAATCCGATAAGAGAAATAACCGATGAAGTACAGATTTATCAACGACCTATCTTCCGCGGCGAAAACTTCGATATAACCTCTTCCGCCTTCTATGAAGTAGGCATGGGAACGGAATTATCGTATACCGTAACAAGTACATCCGTACTCAATGAACTGTCCATGTACTGCGAACAATTCGCACAATGTGGACTTCCCGTCCGGATGAACCTCATGAGACTGACGGAAATGGAAAGGGGGCGTTTGGAAGCTTCCGGCCTGTCATACAAATCCGAATACAATACCGGCAGCAATGTCGGTACGATGCGTGTGACGTTTTCAGACGGTTTAATGAAACATATCACAGCAAAAGAAGGGACTTATAACATAATATTACATGCTACCGATGTCCGCAACCGCACCAATGAGGGAGTATTATCCATATCCGCTTCCGATGCAGTGGTGCTGACCAAAGAGGTTACAGAAGGTGACATATGGACATCGAAAGCAGTCTTGCGGGGCGGTCTGATGAAAGAAACATCCGATCCCTTGATATTCCGTTACCGGATAACCGGCTCGTCCGACTGGAAGGAAGTGGAAGCTGTGTTGAACGGTAAAGAAATGACAGCTGCCATCACTGGTCTGAAAGTGGCCACCACCTATGAATATGTAGCGGTTGCCGGAGAAAAGGCATCTTCCGTGGTTTGCAGATTCACTACGGAGAAAGCCGCCCAACTTCCCAATGCCGGGTTTGAGAAGTGGCATGGTTCCAAGCCGACCTATGTATACGAATCCGGCGGAACGATGTTCTGGGATACCGGCAACCACGGTTCACAAAAAGCCGGAACGGATATAACCACCGCAGACGGTTCTGTGAAGCATGGCGGTAGCTACTCAGCCAAACTGGAATCCAAATTCGCCAGCATGTTAGGCATCGGGCAGTTTGCGGCCGGCAATGTATTTTCCGGCAAATACCTGGCTACCAATATGGATGGTGTCGTAGGTAATGGTGTACTGGGTTGGGGACGTCCGTTCGAATCTCGTCCTACAGCATTGCGCGGATATGTCCGCTACCAATCCAATACCGTGAATTACGACAACAGTTGCGAATTTATCGACAAAGGCGATCCAGATATAGGAAGCATCTTTATCGTATTGGGCAACTGGCCCGGCGAAACATACAACGGAGAGACATGGCCTGTAATAGTCAGAACCAACTATAAGACTCCGGGCAGCGCACAACTGTTCGATGTCAACAGCGAGTATATCATAGGTTATGGTGAAAAGGACTTCACATCTTCGACAGAAGGAGAAGGAATGATTGAATTCAACATTCCGGTAGAGTACCGTTATACCAACCGGAAGCCGACAGCTATCATCATCGTAGCCTCATCCAGTAAGTACGGCGATTATTTCAGTGGCGGAACAGGAAGTACGATGTGGCTCGACGACTTCGAATTAGTTTATGAATAAAAACATCTGTGAAGTGAGACAAAAAGCAATCATCATAACATTAGCCCTGGCAGCTATCGCAGGAGGTAAAATCCAAGCGCAAGAATTCAAACGCCAAATCGAACAAAGCACATTTGTTCCCAAAGGCCAGTGGATAGCAGGCAGTTCGATATCTTACTCCGAACATACCGAGGATAACTACCAGTTCCTGATTATCGACGGATTCAAATCCGACGGCTATACATTCAAAGTCAGTCCCCTGGTATGCTATGCGTTTAAAGACAATATAGCGGCCGGAGGCCGGTTTGCCTACAGCCGTTCATTGATAAAGATAGATGGCCTGACGCTGAATATCGATGATGACAATCAGTTTGACATCAACGACCTGTATCAGTTGAAACACACATATTCAGGTATGCTGATACTGCGCAACTACATCAGTTTGGGCAAAAGCAAGCGGTTTGCACTCTTTAACGAAACCCAGCTGGAATGGTCGGGCAGCCAATCCAGAGTAATAAACGGAAAGGACGAGTCGGTCACCGGAACTTTCGCCACAACCACCGGCATGAGCATCGGAGCAGCACCGGGCATTGTGGCATTCATCAACAACTATACTGCCGTAGAAGTCAGTATCGGTGTGCTTGGATTGAACTTCAGTAAAACCAAACAGACAACCAACCAGGTGTATCAAGGCGAGCATTCGTCAAGTAGCGCCAATTTCAAGATAAACCTGTTTTCCATAGGTCTGGGACTGGCCTTTTATTTATAATTAAGGATGAAGAAGTTACTTATATATATGATGTGCATCATGGTGGGTATGGGAACAGTCCGGGCACAAGAAACGCAGGAAGCGTTATCCCAAGCGCACGACTCGTTACGGGTACGGACAGTTTATGTACACGACACGATATACATTGAACGACCGGCTGTTGAAGCGGCTCAACCGGACAGTTCGGAAATTATCTATACCAAACCGGTCGGACGCTTCGACCGGGGAATTATCAATTACCGTTTTATACCCAAAAAGAAATGGGTAGGCGGACTTACGTTCTCCTATATCAATTATGACGGCGAGGACAGCCGGATGCTGTTCTCATTGATAAAAGACTTTGATTGCAACTTCCGTACAATATCCGTCAGACCATTTGTAGGTTATGCATTCAAGGACAATGTCATAGTCGGACTCAAAGCCGGGTATAACCACACCGTAGCCGACCTGGGTAACATATCGCTAAACATTGACGACGATTTGAGTTTCGACCTCAAAAACATACGCTATTCGGAAAACTCGTATAGCATCGCACTGTTCCACCGTTCGTATGTGGGACTGGACAGAGGCAAGCGCTTCGGATTCTTCAATGAAAGTTCGCTTTCCTACAACAATGGCAGCAGCACTTTCACCCGTGGCAAGGACGAAGCATTGAAACGCACGGAAACCACCATACACGAGATACATCTGGGATTGAATCCCGGTGTTGCCGTATTCATCATGGAGAATGTATGCGCCGAGATGTCATTCGGTGTTGTCGGCTTCAAGTACAGAATAGAAAAACAGAAGAACAATGAAGGTGAAACAGGCAAACGCACTGCCAGCGGCGCCGACTTCAAAATAAACTTGTTCAACATAAATATAGGAATTACACTTTGCCTGTAAGATACATGAAGAAAATAAAAACATATGCAACCGGACTGTTCCTGATATTGGCAGGGCTGCTGAGCTCCTGCATAGAGAACAATGTACCCTATCCTATTATAAAGCTCGACATCACTGCGCTCGAAGTAGAGGGGGAAACTACAGGAGCAGTTATCAGTACGGAGAACCGTACAGTGACAGTGACCCTTGCCGATACCGTAAATATGAAGAAAGTATATATCAGGAAAGTGGAAATGACGGAAGGTGCAAAAAGCATCTTACGTCCGGACACGACTTTCGACCTGACAAATCCTCAAACGGTTATCCTGTCCCTCTACCAGGATTATCCGTGGAAAATCATAGCCAAACAGCCGATTGACCGCCGTTTTGTTGTAGAAGGCCAAATCGGTGAGGCCATTTTCTATGTAAACGAAAAAGAGAGAAGAGCCATTGCCTATGTAAGCAAAGAGCAGGATTTGTCCAAAATTAAAATCAAAGAACTAAAGTTAGGACCTACCGGCTCCACCATACACGGATACGACGGCAACGCCACGGTAATGAACTTTACAGGCGGACAACCGCAAATCGTAATCGTCACTTACCGGGATATACTGGAAGACTGGACACTCAATGTGTTCGAAACAGATGCTGTCAAGATAACATCGGCAGACGGTTGGGTCAATGTAGCCTGGCTGTATGGAGAGGGGCTTGAAGGCGAAGACAACGGCTTCGAAATACGTGAGGCAACCTCTGAAGAGTGGCAGAAAGTAGATGCTTCCTATATGATAGCGACCGGTGGCAGTTTCTCGGCCCGTATTCCTCACCTGAAAGCATCGACCGCCTATGTCTGCCGTGCATATTCGGGAACTTCCATAAGTACGGAAAAGACCTTCACCACTACAGCGGCAATAGAACTGCCCAATGCTTCTTTCGATTATTGGAGCATGGATGGCAAAGTGGCAAACCCCTGGGAAGAAAATAGTACGCCATTTTGGGATACCGGCAATATAGGCGTTACCACAGCCAGTCAGAGCAATTCCACCCCCACCGATGACACCGCTGCCGGAAGCGGCAAAGCAGCCAGGCTGGAATCGAAGAATGTAATCGTGAAATTTGCTGCCGGCAACCTGTTTACGGGAAAATTCATCAAGGTGGACGGTACAAACGGTATTTTGAACTTCGGCCAGCCATTTACAGGTCGCCCGACAAAATTGAAAGGATACTACAAATATACCACCGCACCTATTACAGACTTGCCAGCCGAAGGCAGCCAGGACTATACGCGTTTCCAAAATTACAAAGGAAAGCCCGATACATGTGCCATATACATCGCTTTGGGCGATTGGACGGAACCGATAGAGATACGCACCCGCCCTACCAACAGAAAGCTGTTTGACAAAAACGACGAGCATATCATCGCCTATGCCGAAATGTACAGCGGAACAACAGTAACGGAATACAAAAAGTTCGAATTGAACCTGGACTACCGTGTTACTAACCGTGTACCTACCTACATTATCATTGTATGCTCGGCAAGTAAATATGGCGACTACTTCGTAGGGGGCAGAGGAAGCACACTTCACGTAGATGAGTTTAGTTTGGATTATGACTATTGAAAAGAATAAGAAGATATGAGAAACGGAATGCGATACATATTCATACTCTGCCTGTTCCTTGGGTTTGCAAGCTGCCAGGAAGACGTTTTGCAACCCTCGTACAAAGGCAAAGGACGGCTCGTGCTGAAAGATGTGGATATTTCGGCAGAAGCCTCAGCAGAGACTGTCACCCGTGCCACAAGCACTTTTACCGCACCGACAGCATCTGAACTGACATACAAAGTAACCGATACACAGACCGGAGAAGTGGTGTACAACCAAACAGGAGAGTTCACGTCTTTAGTATTGGATGAAGGCTTTTACAGGTTAGAAGCATCTTATGGAACGGAATACATGGGAACCGTCCCTTATTTGTATGCCGCAACAGAAGAGTTCCGGATTACAACAGCCACGGAAACAGCAAAGAGCCTTTCCGTAAAGCTATCCTGCGCAATCGTCCATCCTGCAATAGCAGATAATTTGCTTGAGCACTACGACACCTACAAAATCGAGATTTCCGATGGGACAAGCATACAAGAAATCCCTAATAACGCTGACTTTTTTGTACCGGCAGGCAAGGATTATACATTAACATTATCCGGTACGAATACTTTAAATGAAGCAAAATCGAACTCTTGGGAACTAAAAGACGTGCTTGTCGCTAATCGCTATACACTGAATTGCAATCCCGATTTGCCTTCTTTTACACTACCGGAGCAAATGGAAGGAGATGTATGGAGTACATTTATATATATTACTCCTATGACGGCAGCGAATATGAGCTCCAAACCGGAAATGACGGAAAAAGTATTGGCCAATATCGTGTACGAAGCTTCAGCGGACGGGATTAACTGGATACAAGCTATAAATGATAATGGAAAGACTGTTATAAAGGGGCTCGTTGCCAACAACCAATATACCATCCGCTCCCGCTTTGGAAGCATCATCTGTACTAATTCACAGCAAGTAACAATGGAAAGTGCAGAACAATTGGAGAATGGCAATTTTGAATCAGTCTGGAATAAAAAAGAGATAAATGGAGGTAACGGCAGTTGGAGCCGTCCATTATATTGTTATTACCTTCCAGGTTGGAACACGAGAAATGAAAGAACGACCAAAGGTGGGGAAAGTGCCACAGGCTGGGGAACAGGAGTCGGTTATGGAGTCTGGTGGCGCTGGTGTTCCGGTACTGTTCCAACAGCAGACAGCAGCAAAGACGCAAATGCTGTAGAAATTTCAACATTGGCATTCTACAACAAAAAAGTCAGTGGCACTTGGAGCAGAGATGAAGTATATACTTATACCCGGGATAACGGAACAGCATATGCAGGTTACCTTTTCACAGGCACATTCGATAAAAACACCGATACATACACATTAGGCATACAGCATGAAAGCCGTCCTACAAGCATATCGTTCGACTACAAATATTTCCCTGTCATCAACGACAAGTGCCTGGCTTATGCCAAAGTATATAATGCGGATAAAAAAGAAATTGCAAGTACCATTGAATTCAACTCATCCGGACAAGAGGAGTATACCGCGCAGACTCTCAAATTTGAATATAATAAAGAGCATATGCAAAGCAAGGCCAAATATATTACTGTCTTTTTTCAATCCGGTTACGATACCACTATCTCCAATATGCATAGAGAAAACGGTGGTTACGGTAGTTCTCCCTTTGGAGAAGACCGTGTCGTAGGTAGTGTTCTCAAAATAGACAATGTTGTCTTAAACTATGATTACGAATAATTAAACCCCAATTATAACAATGAAGAAACTTTTAGCTTTAGCAGGAATTGCGCTGATTGCGGCAGCCTGCACCAATAATGATGAACCGGCACAAGAATGCGGACAGATTAATCTCACTCTGGAAAACTCCACTGCTCCTGAAATCGAAGTAAGCACCCGCACGGTAACAGACCTTACGGAAACGGATGCGAAGGACTACAACATACAAGTCCTCCAAAACGGCAATGTGAAATTAGAGTCAACCAACTTTCTGACCTTTAAGAACACCACCTTCATCTTCCCCATAGGAAGCGGCTACACAGTTACGGCTGAAAGCTGCACGGAAGAGGTTGGACAATCCGCTAATGGCGGAGTGGGACAAATACGTTACTTCGGAACAAGCGCCCCTTTTGAAGTCAGAACCAATGAAATAAGCAATGTCAAAGTAACCTGCACTATGGCCAATGCCAAAGTAAGTATTGCCTATGACGAAGTCTTTGCACAGGTATTCAATGGTTATACCGTTGAGGTTTCTACAGAGGCGGAACCTTCACGGATCATCACCTTCGACAGTAACGGCAAATGCAACAGTACATACGATGCAGCGTTTTTTAACATCGACAGTAAAAATCCTAATCTGAAATGCACCGTTTCCGGTACATATAAAGGCAATGTGCGTACAGCAACGCAAACCATTCAGCTTGAAGCGGCAAAATGGTATAAACTGAATATAAAAACCAGCGCCAGCGGCAGAATTGACATGGGAATTTCGGTTGACGACACCGTAGAAGAAAAGCCTCAAGATGTAGAAGTAAATCCTTACTTATAAAACGCGGGATATATCCATTCTACGTTTTCAGCAACACCATCATCTGTTTGTAATATCAGAATGATGACGCAAGAGCATCCTCCAGCCATTCCACCCTGACAGCATAATTGTGTTTTTAGGGTGGCACAGTTGTGCCATTTAATAGGCACGGTTGTGCCACAAGCTTGGCACAAATATAAATACGCTTATAACTTTCTCAGTGTCAGGACTACCACCTCACTTGGTGCAAACAACCGCAGATTCTTACTGGAAGTTCCGATACCGTTTGTTATGATGACAGGTTGCCTCTCGGAATTGGTCCTTATCCCCTTCAGGAAACGCTGCCCGTAACGAGAAGGAACTACAGGAGCATACAGTCCGAACAGCGTTACCTGCCCGCCGTGCGTATGTCCTGCAAGCACAAGGTCGGCATTGGTTATGGGAACATCTTCGGCATAATCGGGAGTATGCGTCAGCAATATGACGAAGTCATCGGGAGAGAGGGAAAGCGTGGGCGACTGCCCGTTCCGTTCAAGATTGAAAGGATTGCGCACCCCGGCTATCACAATCCGCTCACCATTCCGCTTCAAAGTATCCGCTTTATGCTCCAGCAAGCGAATGCCCTGACGCTCCATTTCCTTTAGAATGTCATCGTAACAAGCCTCATAATCATTGTTTCCAAGAACGGCATAAGTGCCCAAAGGCGTTTTCACAGCTCCCAATGCCGCAATCACAGCCGGAACATACTCGCAGCCCTCATGCAGGTCGCCGCCTATCAGCAGGGCATCGACCTGCAAATCATTCAACAGGCGGGTGATGTCCTTCAGCCCTTTCTCTTTCAGCAAACTACGGTAGTGCAAATCCGAGACAAAAGCCAGCCTGCAACCGTCGAATGCGGCAGGAACATCACGGTGTGCAAACTCATACTGCCTGACGCGCTTCACATTCTTATATCCGGATGCCGGAAATCCGGATATCCGGACAGAATACTCACCGGGAAGAGGCGAGGTAAAATTACGCGCAGACCGGCACGATGAAAAGAACAGCAATACCGGAAAAGAAAAAAACAGCAGTCTCCCGAACCCTCTATAAAACAGTGCCTGAGCCATAGATTTATCTTTATTGTTTGACGCAATGAATAATTTTACCCGAATAGCAGTGCAAAGATAACAAATCCTTTCGCTATCTTTGTAGTATAACTTTCTAAAAGTACGACATGAAAGCAATAGCTACCAACTCGTTCCACGCATGGATACTTGCCGCCCGTCCCAAGACACTGACGGGAGCCGTTATTCCCGTATTGACAGGTTCTGCCCTGGCATTTGCCGATGAAGCATTCAACATCATACTGGCGCGACAATTCCTGTTTTATTTGTAAAAATCGTCATGAAGATGTACGGCAACTTGCTTTACAAG
>OGDE01001597.1_pt1 | contig 13589 bp, 10 predicted proteins | sample 1570321 | NCBI WGS metagenome assembly OGDE01 (sample SAMEA2581976, study PRJEB24529) | metagenome | biome: Human gut stool | place: China | collected 2011 | reverse complement strand
GGGCATGCATCCGTTGACGACCAGATATTCCCAAAGTGTCCGCACCGCTTGAGACGGCGTCATGCCGATATGCGCCAGCACGGCGTCCCCAGCCTCTTTGAGTTGGCGATCCATGCGCACATTCATCTGGACCGGCCGTGAGTCGAGTACCGATATAGGCATACTAGCTCCTTCTGCTATACATATTTATATTTCGAGTATAGCACCATTTACTCATAAAAAAGGGGCGCCCCGACAGGAGTGCCCCTTCGCAAAGCTATGTTAACCCCTACAGCGCGCCGGAACCGGCTTGCATCATGCCGCCGGGGCCCGAGCTCACGCCACTGCTCACAGGCGCGGCGTTGCCGATGTGCGGTGCCGCCGGGGCGGAATCGCCACCGAGCGTGCCCGCCGGACGCGGTGCCGGGATCTCGCCCGTGCCGTGGCTAAAGACAAACTTCCCATCGGCCACGCCGCACAGGACGGTATCGCCCTCGCCCCACTCGCCGGCCAGAAGCTCCTCGGACAGCGGGTCCTCGATGAGCTTTTGAATAGCACGGCGCAGCGGACGTGCGCCGTTGGTGAGGTCAGTGCCCTCGGCCACGATCTTGTCGTAGGCCGCATCGGTGAGCTTGATGTTCATGCCGTTTGCGATCAGGTCGCGCAGGACATCACCCTTATCGGTAGAAGGGCCCAGGGTGCAGATGATCTTCGTTTTTCTCATAAAATACCTCCAATGTTCACGCTATAATGCTCTCTATCTTGACGCAGCAGCCCAAGCTGGCTGCTCTTTGGCGGGCAGTGATTGCTTTGCGCCCGCGGCGACAGTATACGCCAATATGGCTGTTTCAACAAACCATACCACTATACATTATAAGCTCTTGGATACAATAGCGCAAGAAAAATCTTTGCAAAGAAACTGCTAAGATTTCATCAGGTTTGAACAAAAAACTTTCCACCACAAAGCGCTTGCATAACCGGCGGGATTTGCTTATAATGAGGGTAAGCAAAAGTGCGACTGTTCCGGGGGCAGCCCGGAGGAAAATGGAGTGAAAACATATGGAAAAGCGTGTATTTCTGATCGTACTGGACAGCTTTGGCATCGGCGCGGAGCCGGATGCAGCCGCCTTTGGCGACGAGGGCACCAACACGCTGGGGGCCATTGCAGGGCATCCCAATTTCAACTGCCCCAACCTGAAAAAGCTGGGCCTGTTCAACATTGACGGTGTGACCGCGGGCGAAAAGACCGACGCGCCCGCCGGTGCCTTTGCCCGCCTGCAGGAGCAGAGCATGGGCAAGGATACCACCATCGGCCACTGGGAGATCGCCGGTGTGGTCAGCCCGAACCCGCTGCCCACCTTCCCCAACGGCTTCCCGGAGGAGCTCATTCAGGAGTTTGAGGCAAAAACCGGCCACAAAGTCCTCTGCAATCTGCCTTATTCCGGCACCGAGGTGCTGAAGGACTACGGTGAGCAGGCCATGAAGGAAAATGCCCTCATCGTCTACACCAGCGCCGACAGCGTGTTCCAGGTGGCTGCCCACGAGGAGCTGGTGCCCGTGCACGAGCTCTACCGCTACTGCGGGATCGCCCGTGAGATGCTGAAGGGCGCGTACGGCGTGGGCCGTGTCATTGCCCGGCCCTTCCTGGGCAGCAGCGCCGAGACCTTCTACCGCACCACCAACCGCCACGACCTGAGCCTGAAGCCGCCCCGTGCCACCATGCTCGACCTGCTGAAGGAGGCCGGCAGGGATGTCATCGCCGTGGGCAAGATCTTTGATATCTTTGACGGGCAGGGCGTGACCGAAAAGATCAAGACCACCGGCAACACCAATGGCATCGCCTTCACCAAGGCATTGCAGACCCGGGATTTCGAGGGCCTGGCCTTTGTGAATCTGGTGGATTTTGATATGCTCTACGGCCACCGCCGCGACGTGCCCGGCTATGCCGCCGCCGCCACCGAATTTGACCGCTTCCTGGCCGACTTCATCCCCGGGATGCGGGAGGGCGACCTGCTGATGATCACCGCCGACCACGGCTGCGACCCCTCCTACACCAAGACCACCGACCATACCCGCGAGTATGTGCCGTATCTGGTCTGCGGCAAGGGCGTGAAGCCCGGTGTGGACCTGGGCACCCGGCTCTGCTTTGGCGCCATTGCACAGACCGTGTGTGAATATCTGGGCGTGGATGCTTCCAGGCTGGACGGCCACAGCGTGCTGCAGGAGATCCTGAAGTAATATCGGCCCTCTCAGTCATGCGACAGCGTGACCGAGAGGGCTATTTTTTGTGTAAAGTCTTGAACAATATAGTCAGTTGTGGTAGACTAGCACATGCACGCCCGGTGCGTACAAAGTTTACGCCGGGCGCAGGAATTGATATGGTTTCAGAATAGAAGGAGACTATCACATGAGAATCAATCGTACTCTGGGTCTGGCACTGACCGCTGCTGTGCTGGCTGTTGCCATGACTGGCTGCTCCAATAGTGCATCTTCCACCGCATCCTCCGCTGCTTCCAGCGAGGCTGCTTCCTCTGTGGCCGCTTCCTCTGTGGCCGCTTCCAGCGAAGCTGCCGAGAGCGAGGCCGCTGCCGCCAGCGTTGTCAGCACCGAGGATCTGGATGTGAACGGCACCACCTACTCCGCTGACTGCTACGGCGAGTTCACCCTGTCCAACGGCGACACCATGAAGCTGTGGAAGGTGAAGGACGCTTACGCAGACCTGAGCGCTCTGCCCATGAAGGGCATGGCCGAGGAGTTCCCCATCGAGGCCGAGGCCGAGCAGATCTATGTTGCTGACGTGACCAGCAACGGCGAGACCACCCGCCAGTATCTGCGCACCGACAAGGCTGGCCGCAACGGCACTGTCTCTGTCAAGACCTTTGAGCTGGGCGACGCTGAGTAATCGCGCTTCCCTGTAAGATCAGCAGACAACAAGCCCCGGACCTTTTGCAAGGCCCGGGGCTTGTGCTGTTTTATCCTGTTTTATTCTCCGCTGCTGCTGGAGCCGAACAGGGCATCCAGCACGGTGGAAGCGGCCTGATGCAGGGAGTTGGCAGCAGATTCCACCTGCTCCTGCGTGGGCAGGGAGATAGAAGGTGCTTCTGCTCCGCCGGTGGATTCACTGCTGGCTTCACTCTCGGCAGGTGTTTCGGTGGAAGCCTCGCTCTCGGCAGGCGCTTCGGGGGTGGGTTCTGCGGGCTGCTCATCGGCAGGCTGTTCCGCAGGCACGCTCTCGGCAGGTTCCTCCACAATGACGCTGTCGGGCGATTCTTCCACAGAGGTGCCCGCGTTGGGATCGGCCGTGGGGGTGTATACCTCGGTCTTTTCAGGGGTCTGCTGGGTATCGCTCACGGTGCCCTCGCCGCCCAGAACGGATGCAATCAGTTCCTTGGCCTGGTTGACCGAGTTCTCATCCGGCTTCATCACATAGAGGCTCTGACCCTTTGCGGAGTAGCACTGGGAGCTCTTGCCGCCGGTGCCGGTCACGGTATAGCTCTGGATGTCCCAGTCAGACAGGCTTGCCAGCTGCATCCGCACCAGTGCGGAGATCTGCTCCTGAGAAAGGCTGGTCACAAAGCAGTCGGACACAGCATCCATCAGCTTGGAGAAGCTCATCAGCACGGTGGGGGATTTGATCTTGTTCATCATGGCATCGATGACTTTCATCTGGTTGATGCCGCGCTGGACATCGCCGGAGGCAAAGGCGTGACGCTCACGGGCAAAGGCCAGAGCGCTCTTGCCGTCCAGATGGTTCCAGCCCTCGGCAAAGGTGGTGGGGTCATAGTAGCCGGGGCTGCCCACCGAGGTGAACGCCTGATCGGAGTAGACATCCACGCCGCCCACGGCATCGATGATGCTGATGAAGCCCGCAAAGTTGATGCGGAGGTATTGGTCCACATTGACCCCGTACAGGTTGCCCAGGGTTGCCATGCTGGTCTCCACGCCGTACAGACCGGCATGAGTCAGCTTGTCCTTGCTGTTGGTACCCGCCAGATCAACGTAGTAATCGCGGGGGGTGTTGATGAGCGCCACCCGTTTGGTGGAGGGATTGACCACGGCAAGGATGTTCACATCGCTGCGGGCCTTTTCGGTCAGTTCGCCGCGGTTGTCCACACCGCTCAGGTAGACCACAAAAGGCTCCTTGGTGATCTTGTTGGCCTCGGTGCCGGTGACAAGGCCGGAGGTCACGTTATCCAGTGCGCTCAGGCCCTGCTGAGCCCAGACACAGCCCAGTGCCAGAAAGGCACACAGGAACACCGAGAACACCCGGGATACCTTGCGGGGGGCGCTGTACTCCTGGCAGCGCTTGACCAGCAGCCAGAACAGCACCAGCAGCGCCGCAATGATGACCAGATACAGCGCGGGCAGCATCTGGGTGCGGCAGAGCTGCAGGAAAGCCGCAATGCTCAGAATGGCTTGTACGATCAGCAAAACAGTACCTCGTTTCGGGTTGGCCGCGCCGGTATCTGCATCCGGCTTGCGGCGGGGGGGCTTTGACTCCGGGGCAGGCCCGCCGGTATGCTTCGGCGGCTTGGGCGGTGCAGGCGGCGGGGTGGGAGCGGCAGTTTCCGGCGCAAAAAAGGCCGCGCTGTCTACCTCCACAGTCTTTTCTTCCGGTGGGCGGTGACCCCGGTGGATGTGCCGGGTGCTGTCATCGTCCGTGTGGGAACGGGAAGTTTCATCAAACATAGGAATTCTCCTTTTTGACATGTCCTCAGGCAAGGGGCACGATGGTCAGAACGGCCCGTGCCGGCAGGCAGGTGGCCGTCTGATCCTCCTGCGAGATCCAGCCAAAGCTTTCGCAGATGTGGTCAGGGCAGGGGGAATCAATGAACCGTGCCGCGCCGTCCTTGACCTCGATGTGCACCGTCAGATAGCCGGTGTCGATGTCATAGACGGCATCCTTGTCCAGGGAGATCTTCTGCACTGTGTTCGCATCGCCGTAGATCAGCTCCGCGCCCAGGGTGCTGCCGCTCTGCCCGGCACTGCGGAGGTAAAAAAGCACCCCCGCGATCACCAGAACAACAGCGGCGAACAGTAAATTGACCCAGAGATTTTTTTTCTGCTTCATGGCTCAGGCATCCTTCTGGGGGAACAGCTGTTCCAGCTCGGCCAGCCACAGGGCGGCGCAGGCATCGCTGGGCATCCGCCAGTCCCCGCGCGGCGAGAGGGTCACGCTGCCGATCTTGGGGCCGTCGGGCAGGCAGCTGCGCTTGAACTGCTGGGCAAAGAACCGCCAGTAGAAGTTGCGCAGCCACTTGTAAAGCACCGCGTCCGGGTATTCCTCCCGGCCCGCAAAGGCTGCCCTAGCCAGCCGGAAGATCTTTGCCGGGCCAAAGCCGAAGCGGAGCACATAATAAAGGTAGAAGTCGTGCAGTTCATAGGGGCCCACCAGATCCTCGGTGCGCTGTGCGATCTCGCCGTTGTCCTTGGCGGGCAGCAGCTCGGGGGACACAGGGGTGTCGAGGATGTCCAGCAGCACCTCTTTCAGGGCCGGGGTGGCGGCAATGTCGGCTTCGTACCGGACAAGGTGGCGCACCAGCGTTTTGGGTACGCCTGCGTTCACGCCGTACATGCTCATGTGGTCGCCGTTGTAGGTGGCCCAGCCCAGGGCCAGCTCGGAAAGGTCGCCGGTGCCCACCACCAGGCCGCCGGTGCGGTTGGCAGTGTCCATCAGCTCAAGGGTGCGCACGCGGGCCTGACCGTTCTCATAGGTCACGTCCAGCACGCTCTCGTCCTGGCCGATGTCCCGGAAGTGGCTGTGTACTGTGGCGGCAATGTCGATCTCGGTAAAGCTGACGTGCAGCTCATCACAGAGGATCTCCGCATTGCTGCGGGTGCGCTTGGTGGTGCCAAAGCAGGGCATGGTCACGGCCAGCACATCGGTGGTGGGGCGGCCCAGCTGCTTCATGGCGCGGACAGCCACCAGCAGGGCAAGGCAGCTGTCCAGACCGCCCGAAATGCCGATGACGGCTGTTTTGGCGCGGGCGTGCTCAAGCCGCTTGGCCAGGCCATCGGCCTGCATCTTCAGAATCAGCTCACAGCGCTCGGCGCGCAGCTGCTCGTTGTGGGGGATAAAGGGGGTGGGGTCTACCCAGCGGGTCAGCACGGTGTCGGTCAGGGCCAGGTCGAACTCCACGGTCTGATAGCCCTCGGTGCTGGGCTCAAAGCTGGTGTTGCGCGCCCGCTCCGACTCCATCCGCTGGCAGTCCAGCTCTGTCTCGGCAAGGCCGCCCGCAAAGGGCTTCACCTCGGCCAGCAGGGTGCCGTTCTCGGCGATCAGGTCGTGGCCTGCGAACACCATGTCCTGGGTGCTCTCGCCGTGGCCTGCCGAGGCGTACAGGTAGCCGCAGAGCAGGCGGGCAGACTGGTTTTCCACCAGTGCCCGGCGGTACTCGGCCTTGCCTACCGTTTCATCACTGGCCGAAAGGTTGGCGATGACGGTAGCGCCTGCCAGTGCGTGGAAGGTGGAGGGCGGCAGGGCACTCCACAGATCCTCGCAGAGCTCCACGCCCAGCACAAAGCTGGGCATCTGACGGCAGCGGAAGAGCAGGGAGGTGCCGAAGGGGACATCCTGCCCGCAGACATTCACCCACTCCACCTCGGTGGAGCCGGGGGTGAACTGCCGCTTTTCATAGAACTCGCCGTAGTTGGGCAGGTACGTTTTGGGAACCAGACCCAGCAGCTGCCCGCGGCAGAACACGGCAGCGCAGTTGTACAGCTTGCCCCGTACCATCAGGGGCAGGCCCACAAGGGACACGGTGTCCAGCTCCCGGCTGGCATCCAGCAGCTCCTGCAGGCCGGTCAGGGCTCCCTGCTGCAGGGTGCGCTGCAAAAACAGGTCGCCGCAGGTATAGCCGGTCAGGCAGAACTCAGGGAACACGGCCAGTTTCACGCCGCGGGCGGCGGCGGCACGCAGCTCCGTGAGGATCTGCCGGGTGTTGTAGGCGCAGTCCGCCACCCGAAGCGCGGGCGAGAGGGCTGCTGCTTTCAAAAAACCATCTTTCATCGGAGGATTTCACATCCTGTCTCTCTTGTTTGCCCACGGAGAACAACTGTGCTCCCGTGGTGAGGATAGTATACCACACTCTGGCCAAAACGAAAAGAGGGCTGTTATCAACCTTCTCTGTCCCTGCGCCTGACGGCGGGGCAAAGAAGGGTTCTAACAACCCCCTGCAGATACACCAAATGGAAAACGAGATGGACCGTAAGCCGGGTTCTGTATTAAACGACGATCTGTCTAGGCCTGCCATTGCTGACAGGCTCATGCCGCCTTCGGGACACGCGAGCAGCGCTGTACGTCCCATATAGGCGTTGCTTCCGGTAGGGTTTACAAAGCCGCATGGTCACCCATGCGCTGGTGAGCTCTTACCTCGCCGTTTCATCCTTACCGCATTGCTGCGGCGGTTTGTTTTCTGTTGCACTTTCCCTGAGGTCACCCTCGGCTGCCGTTAGCAGTTACCGTGCTCTGTGAGGCCCGGACTTTCCTCAGAGCGGTCAAAGCCGCCCCGCCGCCGTATGTTCCACTCGTTTTCCGTTCCCCATGATACCATAAAAAAACAAGATTTGCAAGTGACGATGAAATTTGGTATAATAAATCTAAATATGGCGTGAAATTTTTGGGAGGGACAAAGGATGCAGCTGCTTTTCAATGTCCCGCCCGAAGCCGATGGCGTGCTGCTGCGCGGCTTTCTGCGCCGGTGTGCCGTCTCCACGGAGCTGGCCCGGGCGGTCAAATTCCATGACAGCGGCTTTTTTGCGGACGATGTTCCCATTCTGGCCAACCGCCGTGTGCAGGCAGGGCAGGTGATCCGCTTTTCGCTGCCCGCCGACGGCCCCGGCGTGGAGCCGCAGCCTGAGATCCCGGTCAGGGTCGTTTACGAGGATGCCTTTGCCGTGGTGCTGGAAAAACCGCCCCATCTGGCGGTCCACCCCACACTGAACTACCCCCGGGATACCCTGGCCAACGGCTATGCCGCCTGGGCGGCTGCCCACGGCGAAAGCCCGGTGTTCCGCCCGGTGAACCGGATCGATAAAGACACCAGCGGGCTGGTGCTGGCCGCAAAGAACGGCTATGCCGCGCCCCTGCTGGCCGAGGGTGTAGAGAAACTCTATTACGCCATCGTGGAGGGCGAACTGCCCCTTGGCCCCGGAGTCATCGATGCCCCCATTGGCCGGAGAGGGGACAGCATCATCGGGCGGTGCGTGACCCCCGAGGGCAAGCCCAGCCGCACCGAGTATACCATATTAAAGGCAGCGCAGGGCCTGAGCCTTGCCGCCTGTGTCCCCGTGACGGGCCGCACCCATCAGATCCGGGTGCATTTTGCGTCCATAGGCCACCCGCTGGCCGGAGACGACCTTTACGGCGGGCACCGTGACCGCATTGCCCGGCAGGCGCTCCATTGCGCCCGGCAGAGTTTCCGGGTGCCGGCTTACACCGAGGTGCCCGGCGGCATCCGGCTGGAAACGCCGGTGGAGGAACATGCCCGCACCATTGCAGTGGAGAGCCCCCTGCCCGAGGATATGCGGGCATTGCTGGACGCTGAAATATGAAAATAAAGTGAAACCTCTGTGAAAGCTCTGCCCAAATTCTGTGACAAACCTTGTATCAGCCCGGGCAGGGTGTATAATTGATATAAATTTGTAACTTTCGACCCAAAACGTCAGGAAGGAGCAACCCCTTTTGATCGAAGAAAAAACAAAGGAGCCGCAGAGCCAGGCTCCTGCAGCGCCGGTGAAGGGCAGAGAAAAACTGCGAAGCTTCTGGGCAAAGGTCCAGATCTCCGGCCTGCTGCGGCGGCACCGTTTCCGCCGCAAAACGCAGCGGCACATGAATGATGTGGCCAAAAAGCTGCGGGCCAGTGCCGTGGTGCTGGCAGTTGGCGAGGCACTTTATGCACTGGGCTTTGCGGCAGAGTACATGGTGGTGCGCACCGGGCGCGGCATTGCCGCCGTGGCGCGCAGACTGGCCCGCTGGTGCAGGGATGCCCTGCATACCATCATTGCAACAGCCTTTCCCGGTGCGGCGCAGATGTTCAAGGATCTGCTGGCACCGCTTTACCTGTTCTTCAAAGGCCTCGGCGCTGTGGCGGCCCACGCCAACGACGTGCGCCGGGAGCGGGGCTTTGGCGCTTCCGTAAAAGCGGCCGGGCGCTATTTTGTGGGCGGGCTCAAGCGCAACCTGAGCCTGCTGCCCCGGACAGCAATGTACATCCTGCCCCTGTGTATGCTGGCCGTGTTCGTCACGGTCTGGAACAGGACGATGGCCCAGCCCTATGCGCTGGCTGTGCAGGTGAACGGCCAGACCGTTGGCTATGTGGCCAATGAGGAAGTGTTCAACCTCGCAAAAGAGGATGTGATGCAGCGCATCAACTACGCCGGTTCGGACAAGACCGAGCTGACCATCGAGCCGACCTATACCATCTCCGTGACCCACAAGACCATGGACGAGAGCGAGACGGCAAACGCCATTCTGCAGAGCGCCAGTGACCAGATCAGTGAGGGCACCGCTCTGTATCTGGATGGGGAGCTGACGGCAGTCTGCTCCGATGGTGACACCCTGCGCAGCTATCTGGAGAGCCTGCTGGCCCCCTACGAGGATCAGGCAGACGAGAATGTCAGCGTGGGCTTTAGCAAAAATGTGACGCTGGAAGATGGAGTCTATTTCAACGACAGCTTTGAGGATGACAATTCCATTGAGAATATGCTGACCGGCGTGCAGCAGCAGGAGAAGATCTACACGGTCAAGGCGGGCGATACCCTGTGGGCCATTGCCCAGAAGAACGACCTGACCTTCCGGGAGCTGTGTGCCCTGAATACGAATTTCAAGGGTGCTCCCCTGACCGAGAACTCCAATATCCAGGAGGGCGACCAGCTGATCGTGACCAAGCAGGAGGCTCTGCTGGAAGTCCGCATCACCAAGGTGGAGACGCGGGAGGAGGAGATCCCCTTCGGCACCGAGACCACCCAGTCCAACGAGTACACCAAGGGTACCACCAAGACCCTGCAGGAGGGCGAGAACGGCCTGCGCCGCGTCACCCTGCAGAACGTCTACGATACCAATGGCGTGCTGCTGGAGCAGACCATCCTTTCCACCGAGACCATCCGGGAGCCGGTGAACAAGAAAGTGGTCGTTGGCACCAAGAAGGTCACAAAGAACGGTGCGGCGGCATACATCGGCGGTAGCGGTCAGTTCATCTGGCCTGTGCCGGGGTACCGCAACTGCTCGCGCTGGTATGGCAGCGGCCATAAGGGCGTGGATATCTGTGCCTCTGCCGGTACGCCCATCTATGCATCGGCGGGCGGCACCGTGACCAAGGCGGGCTATAACAAGGCCGGTGCCGGTACGGGCTATGGTTATTCTATAATCATCAGCCATTCCGGCGGCTATACCACGGTCTATGCCCACTGCCTGTCTCTGGCGGTCAGTGCGGGCCAGACCGTGCGGCAGGGCCAGCTCATCGGCTATGTGGGCAGCACGGGCCGCTCTTCCGGCAACCACTGCCACTTCGAGATCCGCCGCAACGGCTCGTACATCGCACCGCAGAGCGTGTTCTCCGGAAAGCGATAAATCAGAACAGAACCTCTCCGTCAATGCTTCGCATTGCCACCTTTCCTAATAGGAGAGGCAAGATAGTAGAGGCATAAACTTGGTTCCCCTATCAGGGGAGCTGGCGTGAAGCGCCTGAGAGGTTTATTTTACAAACAAAAAGGAGAATGATTATGGCAACACCCCACATCAGCGCTGAAAAAGGCGATTTCGCAAAGACCGTCTTGATGCCCGGCGATCCGCTGCGGGCAAAGTTCATCGCGGATACCTTCCTCAAGGATGTCCGCCAGGTCACCGGTGTCCGTGGAATGCTGGGCTTTACCGGCACCTATGAGGGCCGCCCCATCAGTGTGATGGGCAGCGGCATGGGAATGCCCTCCATCGGCATCTACTCCTACGAGCTGTACAAGTTCTACGATGTGGACAACATCATCCGCATCGGCTCTGCCGGCAGCTACACCGACAAAGCCAAGCTGTTCGATGTGGTGCTGGCCGCCGGTGCCGTGAGCGAGAGCAACTATGCCCGGGTCCAGAGCGGCTTTGAGGGGGACCTCACCCTGCCCAGCCAGACCCTGAACGACAAGCTGCGCGCTTCCGCCGCAAAGCAGGGCATCCCCCTGATCGAGGGCAACATCCATTCCTCCGATGTGTTCTATCGCCAGCCCTCCGATGAAAAGCCCACCTACTGGGAAAAGCTGCGGGATGAGCGCGGCTGCCTGTGCGTGGAGATGGAGAGCTTTGCCCTCTTCGCCAACGCTCAGGTCCTGGGCAAGAACGCCGCCTGCCTGCTGACCATCTCCGACAGCTTTGTCTCCCCGGAGATCACCACCGCCGAGCAGCGTCAGACCAGCTTCACCAACATGATGAAGGTCGCACTGGGCGCGGAGTACTGATAAAAAAGAGCGGCAGCGCAGTCTGGCCTTTGCGGCTGACTGCGCTGTTTTTGACCGTGACAGCGGAAAAAGGAGGCCCCTATGACCAATCTGACTTTAGACGAAAAGAAAGCCCTGATCCGGATGGCACTGGAAGCCCGGGAGCAGGCCTATGCGCCCTACTCCGATTTCATGGTGGGTGCCGCCCTGCGGGCCGAGGATGGCCGCATCTTCACCGGCTGCAATGTGGAAAACGCCGCTTTCACCCCCACCAGCTGCGCCGAGCGTACGGCCCTGTTCAAGGCGGTGAGCGAGGGCGTGACCCACTTCACCGATATTGCCGTGGTGGGCTCCCGCCGCGGCGAGGTGAACAAGCAGATCACCTCGCCCTGCGGGGTCTGCCGTCAGGCGCTGTTTGAGTTCGGCGGGCCGGAGCTGAATGTCATCATGGCAAAGACCCCCGATGATTTCATCGAGCGCAGCATGGACGAGCTGCTGCCCTTCGGCTTTGGCCTCTCCAACGTGGCGGGCAACAAAGCCGTGGAAGGGTAAGGCGGGAAGCGGATATTTTGCTAAAATTGGCGAAATAGTACGACTTTTACGCGGATTTTACAAAAAATCTGTAAAGATTTTGTAATCGGAAATGCCTTGCTTTCCTCGCATGACCCGGCTATACTTGGGTCAGTAAATGTGCAAGTGTGCGCATTCCCTTTTTAAAGCGCAATTTTTAATGTATAAAAAGGAGAGTTTTCTTATGATGATTTCTCGTCGTAACTTCCTGGCTGTGGCTGGCGCTGCAGCTGCTGCCGCTGCTCTGACCGCCTGCGGTGGTTCTTCCTCTTCCACCAGCACCGCTTCTTCCACTGCTTCTTCTGCAGCTTCTGAGGCTGCCAGCAAGATCGCAAAGGTCGCTCTGACCTGCGATACCGGCACGATCGATGACGAGAGCTTCAACCAGGCTTGCTGGAGCGCTGTTTCCAGCTACATGGGCGATGACTGCCAGTACTACATCCCCGAGGCTGACGCTTCCGATGAGGATCGTGAGACCATGATCCGTCAGGCTGTCAACGACGGCGCTGAGGTCATTGTCTGCGTCGGCTACCTGTATGGCGCTTCTCTGGCATGGGCTGCTGAGCAGTACCCCGATGTCAAGTTCATTGCTATCGATGTCACCCAGGGCGATATCGGCACCGATGAGATCCCCTCCAACTGCTACTGCATCACCTTCAAGGAGGAGCAGGCAGGCTATCTGGCAGGTTACGCCATTGCCAAGGACGGCAAGACCAAGCTGGGCTTCCTGGGCGGCATGGCTGTTCCCGCTGTCATCCGTTACGGCTACGGCTTTGTGCAGGGCGCTGATGCTGCTGCTCAGGAGCTGGGTCAGAACATCGACATCAACTACTTCTACGGCGGCCAGTTCTACGGCGATGCCAACATCACCTCCCGTATGGAGGGCTGGTACTCCAACGGCACTCAGGTCGTCTTTGCCTGCGGCGGTGGCATCTACACCTCCGCTGTTGAGGCTGCTCTGAAGAACAACGGCTACGTCATCGGCGTTGACGTTGACCAGAACTACATCGGTGCAAACGGCGTTGCTGACGGCACCTATGCTTACAACCCGTTCATCACCTCCGCTATGAAGGGCCTGTCTGAGGCTGTTTCTACTTCTCTGTCCGACATCGAGGCAGGCGAGTGGAGCACCATCGCAGCAACCAACGGCAACTTTGGTCTGGAGGACGGCGATTACGTCGGCCTGCCCACCGCTGAGGACAGCTGGAACTTCGAGACCTTCACGGTTGAGGAGTACGAGGAACTGAAGCAGAAGATCGCTTCCGGCGAGATCGTTGTTGACAACAGCTCTGACGATGCTACCAAGCCCACCGTCAGCGAGTTCACCAACGTCACCTACATCCAGTAAAATTTGAACAGTCCGCAAGGGCTGCAGGGAACGACCCTCTCCGTCATTGCCGCCAGGCTTTGACGGAGAGGGTCGTTTTTGTCTCGCGAAAAATCGTGCAGCTTGCACAAAAGTAATACTTATAAGAGTGCATCCCGCCAAAAAATCAAAAAGAAGTGTGCAAAACCGCAAAAATACGGTATAATGGTACACAGAATAGTACAGGTGTCGATTTGACACGAAAGGAGAGTGAGCAGATTGGCAGAGGATTTTGTGATCGAGATGCTCCACA
>OGDE01001596.1_pt1 | contig 13592 bp, 13 predicted proteins | sample 1570321 | NCBI WGS metagenome assembly OGDE01 (sample SAMEA2581976, study PRJEB24529) | metagenome | biome: Human gut stool | place: China | collected 2011 | reverse complement strand
GGCGCTACCTGGTGCGGCGCAAACCAGAACCTGCTGACCGGCTTCCTGCGTGAGGAGCTGGGGATGCGCGGCATGTGCATCACCGACTTCTCTGGTTCCAGCCAGTACATGGATCTGGTGGACGGCCTGATCGCCGGTTCCGATATCTGGGACAGCCCCATGCCCAAGATCCACACCACCAAGGCTGCTAACTATGAGAACGACGCTTACATTGTGACCCAGATGCGCAACGCAATGCATCACATCCTGTACACCGTCGTCAACTCCAACGCCATGAACGGCTGGGCATCCACCGATACCCTGAAGACCGTTACTCCCTGGTGGCAGACCGCGATCTATGCACTGATCGCTGTGCTGGCTGTGCTGACCGTGCTCTGCGCATGGCAGCTCAGCAAGGCCCTCAAAGCCAAGAAGAGCGCTGTGAACACCGCTCCCGCGGCGGACCAGCAGTAATCTCCAAGTAGATTCCTTCCTCTTCTTCTCATTTCCCCAAGGATCCCCCGCAAGAAACCCAAGGCAGCCTGTCCCCCCAACAAAAGGCGGGCAGGCTGCCGCTTTTTTAGAAAAAAGGAGACACCGCAAATGGGTGAACAAACCGCAAAGGCGCCGGGCCTCAACCGCGCCAAAACCTACCAGCTGGTGCTGTTCCCGCTGAACAACGGCGCGACGAACGTGTACTATGTGCTGGTGCTTTCCTACATCGCTACTTTCGGCAGCAAGGTGCTGGCCCTCTCCATGCTCTTTGCCTCGGTCATGGTCACGGGTATGCGCCTGTTCGACGCCATCACCGACCCCATCATCGGCGCGCTGATGGACCGCACCAACGGCAAATTCGGCAAGTTCCGGCCGTTCATGGTCATTGGCAACCTCATCATGGCGGCCAGCATCCTGGTGCTGTACTGCCTGACCCCCCTCATCCCGGCCAGTGCCATGGGCCTGCGCTATGCGGCCTTTGTGGCCCTGTACGCCGTCTGGGTCATCGGCTATACGTTCCAGACCAGCTGCACCCGCTCTGGCCAGACCGTGTTGACCAACGACCCCAAGCAGCGCCCCCTGTTTACCATCTTCAACACGGTGGGCAGCCTGCTGGGCATGGGTGCCATGCAGTTCTTTGCTCCCATCCTGGCCAAGAACTATGAGGGCGGCTACGCTTCCGCCGGGTTCTTCCGCACCCTGGCTCCCGTGGGCATCGTCATCTCCATTCTGCTCACCCTGCTGGCCGTTATCGGCATCTGGGAGAAGGATCAGCCCAAGTACTTCGGCATCGGCGGCGAGGTCAGCGAGAAGGTCAAGCTGCACGAGTACCTCCAAATCATCAAGAACAATAACCCCATGCAGCGGCTGATGGTGGCCGGTGCCGGCTGCAAGCTGGCCCTCTCTATCGCTACCAACACCACCGTGCTCTGTATGCTGTACGGCTGCATGATGGGCAATTACGACGGCCTCTACCTGCCCATGATGGTGCTGGGCTATGTGTTCAGCGTGCCTTTCTTCCTGCTCACCGTCCGCACCAGCCAGAAGCAGGGCCAGAAGGCCAGCCTGATGAAGTATGTCTCCGTGGCGTTCCTCTGCTACATCGGCGTGCTGGTGCTGCTGCTGCTCTGGGGCAAGAGCGATGCGTTCACCCTGTCCATCATGGGCGAGAACGGCCTGTCCATCAATCTGTACACCATCCTGTTCATCGCGTTCTTCGGCATCGGCTATGGCGCTTACTACGCAACGGCTGATATGCCCATCCCCATGGTGGCCGACTGCTCCGACTACGAGACCTACCGTTCCGGCAACTACATCCCGGGCATCATGGGCACCCTGTTCAGCCTGGTGGACAAGCTGGTCTCCAGCCTGTCGGCCACGGTCGTCGGCATTGCAGTCAGCTTTGTCGGCCTGGAGAGCCTGCCCACCCAGTACGACCCCTACACCCCCGGCATGAACTGGGTGGTCATCGTCCTGTTCTGCATCATCCCGATGGTGGCCTGGGCTGCCACCCTCATCGCCATGAAAGGCTACAGCCTGACCGGCGAGAAGATGAAAGAGATCCAGGCGGTCAACGCCTGCCGCCGCGACGCCGTGGCCAACGGCATGAAGCTGGAGGACGCCATGGCAAAGTGGCAGACCCTCGACCAGTTGCCGGCCGAGTACCGCGGCTGAGGGCTGACCCCTTGATCCCATAAAACCAGAAAAGGCACCGCGCTCTGCTTCCCGGAAACGGGGAGGGGCGCGGTGCTTTTTGGTTCAGCTTGCACTTTGCCCGCAAAAACACTATACTAAAGAAAATGCGAAACGGACAAAACAGCGGGGAGGGGAGAAGATGGCAGAGCAACGGGTGCGGGGACTTTCGCTGCGGCGGAAAGTGACCGGCTGGCTGGGGGCGATTCTGGCCGTGACGCTGGTGTCCATCGGGATGGCAACTGCTGTGGGGCGGTGGACCAGCACCGCCTTTGACGCGATGCTGGCCGATAACAGCGCCTGTTACACCGTGCAGGATGCGCTGGCGGCAGAGACCAAGGCGTTCTCCCGGATGGTGCGGGAGCCCTCGCGGGAGAACAGGGAGGAGTATCAGACGGCCTGCGAGATCACCGAAGCCAGCCTGGCGGAGCTGCCCTTTGATTATGAAAAGATCGGCGAGGACCGCTACGCCCGCACCTGGAACCTGCTGCAGGGCTATGCGGGCTACCAGAAGTACCGGGACGCCTTTTTGCAGATGACCCCGGCGGCGGATACCTATGTGGACCAGATGTACCGGGTGATGGAATTGCAGGATTACCTCTCCGAGTACGCCCTCCGGCTGACGCAGGCCACATTGGAGCAGGAGAACGCCGCTTACAGTGCACAGGCCGACCAGCTGGAGCAGCTGCCCTGGGTGTATCTGGGGCTGTTCCTTATGGCGCTGGCGCTGATGCTGGTGCTGCTGGATATGCTGTCCCGGGCCGTGGTGCGGCCCCTGCTGGCGCTGGCGCGGGCTTCCCGCAGCATCGCGGACAACGATTTTTCCGGGCAGGATCTGCCGGTCCACAGCCAGGATGAGGTGGGGCGGCTGACCGGGACGTTCAACCAGATGAAGCACGCCATGCAGGAGCATCTGGCTACCCTGAACGCCCTCCACCGGGAGGAAGTGCGGAATCTGGCCCTGGAAAAAGATCTGGATCACACCCGGATGGAGATGCTCAAGAGCCAGGTGAACCCGCATTTCCTCTTCAATACCCTGAACATGATCTCCTGCATGGCCCGGCTGGAAGACGCCGAGACCACCGACAAGATGATCGTCAGCCTGGGCAACCTGTTCCGGCACAACCTGCGCACCAAGCAGCAGGAGGTGACGCTGGAAGAGGAGCTGGACGGGCTGGAAGATTACATCTACCTCCAGCAGATGCGGTTTGATGGACGCATTACCGTGGAAAAGCAGATCTTGGTAGACCCGGCGCGGGCGCGGCTGCCGTCGTTTACATTGCAGCCCGTCATTGAGAACGCGTTCTCCCACGGGCTGAAAGCCTGCGAGGAGGGCGGGCGCATCCTGCTGCGGGTCTGGCGGCAGGGGAGAATGCTGTACGTTACCGTGGCCGACAACGGCAAAGGAATGACGGAAGAGGAACTTGCCGCTCTGAGCGAAAAAATGCGGCAGAGCGAACAGACCGGAAAGAGCATCGGACTGGGAAATATCTTCCGACGGGTGTCCATGCTCTACCCGGATACAGGAAAAATGCAGGTGTTCAGCCGGGCGGGGCATGGCACCGTTATCCGGTTTGAGATCCCTCAGGGAGAAGAGGAGGAACGGGCATGAAGTGCAAGCTGCTGGTGGCGGAGGATGAGCTGATCGAGCGGAAAGTCCTCTGCAAGACGCTGCAAAAGTATCTGGGCGACCTGATTGTCCTGTACGAGGCCCGCAACGGGCGGGAGGCGCTGGAGCTGTTTGCCCGGGAGGCCCCGCAGGTGGTCATCCTGGACATTGAGATGCCCGGCTACACCGGGCTGGAAGTGGCCCGCAAGATCCGGGAGACGGACAAGAACTGCGGCATCCTCTTCCTGACCGGATATGATAAATTTGCTTACGCCAAGCAGGCCATTGCGGTGCGGGCGCTGGACTACCTGCTTAAGCCCTACAAGGAGCAGGAGCTGGTGTTTGCGGTAGAGGACGCCATCCGGCAGGTGTCGGCCCGGAGCACGCCGCTGCCGCCCCGGGCACAGCCTACGGCCCCGGCTGCCCCGCTCCACACCGAGGAAGAGGACGAGGATGTCCGCACCTCCATCATCCGGGCGGAGATGCTCTCGTTTATTGAAGCCCACTACCGGGAGGATATCTCGATGCAGGATGCGGCAACAGCCCTGCGCTACTCGGATGCCTATTTCTGCAAGAGGTTCAAGCAGTGCTTCAAGGTCAACTTTTCGGCCTACCTCAACGAGTACCGGGTGGGGAAAGCACGGCAGCTGGTGCTGGACCCCCGCCTCAGCCTGAAAGACGTGAGCACCGCCTGCGGCTATGCCGATGCCAACTATTTTACCCGGGTGTTCAAGCGGATCACCGGCAAGACCCCCTCGGAATACCGGCTAGAAAATTTAAACAACTAAAGTGTGGCAAAGAACCGGAAGCGCGTCTGATTTGGACGTGCTTCCGGTTCTTTTTTGCCAGTTTCTTTCTCCTCGGAGACGAAAAAATTGTACTTGGATACAACAATGACAAAATAGTCCTGCGGTTCACAAAAAATTCCCGTTTCGGAAAAAAGTCGGACTTGTTACAATAAATTTACAAACCGTGAATCGAAAAAGGGAGGATACAACGCATGAAGAGAAGAAGATTCCTGTCGCTGATGGGCACGGCCGCATTGGCAAGCGGCCTGCTGCTGACCGGATGCGGCGGGGGAGAGGCTGCGGATGACCGCCGGATCATCCGCATTGGCCATGTGCAGTCGGCCAACCACCCCGACCACCTGGGCCTGACCGCGTTTGCGGATTTTATCAATGAGAAACTGGGGGACAAGTACCGCGTGGAGGTTTACCCCAGCGAGCTGCTGGGCAGCCAGACCGAGATGGTGCAGCTGACCCAGACGGGCGCCATCGACTTTGTGGTGGCCTCCAACGCTATCATGGAGACGTTCAGCTCCCAGTACCAGATCTTCAACCTGCCGTATCTGTTCTCCAGCGAGGAGGCTTACCACGCCGCCATGGAGGACAATGAGGTCACCGACCCGATCTTCCTGACCACCCAGAAAGCTGGTCTGGAGACCGTTACCTGGCTGGACGCGGGCACCCGCAACTTCTACACCGTCAAGACCCCCGTCAACCAGCCCTCTGACCTGAAAGGCCTCAAAATTCGCGTCCAGCAGTCTCCCACCAATGTGGAGATGATGCGTTTGCTGGGCGGTACCGCCACCCCCATGGGCTTTGGTGATGTGTACACCGCCCTGCAGGCCGGCATTCTGGACGGTGCCGAAAACAACGAGCTGGCCCTGACCGACAACGGCCACGGCGATATCTGCAAGTATTACTCCTACGATATGCACCAGATGGTCCCCGACCTGCTGGTGGCGAACTACGAGTTCCTCTCCAACCTCTCGCCCGACGAGCGGGCCATCTTTGAGGAGGGCTTCCAGCTCATCAATCAGGTGGAGCGGGATGCCTGGGCCGCTGCCGTGGAAGAGGCGAAGGACAAGGCCGAGAACGAGCAGCACGTCAACTTCCTCTACCCGGACACCGCCCCGTTCCAGGAGGCCATGGCACCCCTGCACACCTCGGTGCTGGCTGCCAACCCCGAGCTGCAGTCTATCTATGACCGTATTCAGGAATACAACGCCGAATACGCGTCCGCAAACTAAGGAGAGGCCAATATGGAAAAATTTCGTACCGCGCTGAACAAGGCGCTTGAGCTTCTGGCTGGCCTGAGCATGGCGGTCATGGTCATCCTGACCACCTATCAGGTCATTGCCCGTTATATCTTCAACTCTCCCTCCACCTGGTCGGAGGAGCTGGTCGGCTATCTGTTTGGCTGGAGCACCCTGTTTGGTGCCACCATCGTTTCCGGTGAGCGCGGCCACATGAACATCCCCATTCTGGTGGACCGGATGAACCCCGGGATGCGCAAGGCGTTCCACATCCTGTGGGAGGTCGTGGCGTTCCTCTTCTCCGCCACCATCCTCGTCTTCGGCGGCTATCAGGTCTCCAAACTGGCCATGGGCCAGCAGACCTCCTCGCTGAACGTGGCTGTGGGTACGTTCTACTGGGTCATGCCCATCTGCGGCGTGGTCATCCTGTTGTATTCCATCCTGAACATCATCGGCATTGCCAACGGCACCATCTCGCTGGAGGTCGCCGATGAGGCTTCCGAGGCCATCGCCAAGGTCGAGGCCGAGAAAGCCGCTGCAAACGAAAAGAAGGAGGGCTAAACCGTGGCAATTCAAGCATTGTTGGTCATTCTGGCAGTCCTGCTGGTGCTGCTGTTCCTGGGCGTGCCCATCTCGTACGCCATCGCCGTTTCTTCTCTGACGGCCATCCTCTCGTCCATTGACCTGAACGTTGCCGTGCTGACGGCCGCCCAGCGCACGTTCGTGGGCATGAGCAAGTTCAGCCTGACGGCCATCCCGTTCTTCATTCTGGCGGGCAACATCATGAACCAGGGCGGCATCGCAAAGCGCCTGGTGGATTTCGTCATGTCCATCCTGGGCAAGCTGCCCGGCGCGCTGCTCATCACCAACATCGGCACCAACGCCCTGTTCGGTGCCATCTCCGGTTCCGCTTCCGCCGCCGCTGCCGCCGTTGGCTCCATGATCCGCGACGGTGCCGAGGAGCAGGGCTATGACCCGGCTGTCACCGCTGCTACCAACGCGGCCTCCTCCTGCTCCGGCCTGCTGATCCCTCCCTCCAACGCCCTGATCACTTACTCGCTGGCTTCCGGCGGTACCTCCGTGGCTGCCCTGTTCATGGCCGGTTATGTCCCCGGCATCATCTGGGCTCTGGCCTGTGCCGTGGTCGGTGTCATCCTGGCCAAGAAGCTGGGCTATAAGGGGACCCCCGGCAAGTTCGATTGGAAGAACCTCGGCGTCTGCACCCTGCGCGCTCTGCCCTCCCTCTCCCTGATCATCGTGGTCATCGGCGGCATCGTGGGCGGCGTCTTCTCCGCCACCGAGGGCTCTGCCATCGCCGTGGTCTACGCCCTCATCCTGGCATTCTGCTACCGCTCCATCAATCTTAAGAGCCTGTGGAAGATCATTGTGGACTCTGCCAAGATGTCCGGCATGGTCGTCTTCCTGGTTGGCGTGTCCAACATTCTGGGCTGGGTCATGGCGTTCCTGCAGATCCCCGATGCCGTGGCGGCTCTGCTGCTGGGCCTGACCAACAACAAGTACATCATCCTCCTGATCATGAACGTCATCCTGCTGGTGTCCGGCACCTTTATGGATGTTACCCCGGCTATCCTGATCTTCACCCCGCTGTTCCTGCCCATCTGCCAGAGTTTTGGCATGAGCACCATCCACTTTGGTATGATCCTCGTGTACAACCTCTGCATCGGCAACATCACGCCCCCTGTCGGCAACGCGCTGTTCGTGGGCATCAAGGTGGGCCGTACCAGCCTGGAAAAGATCCTGCCTTACATGCTTATGTACTATGTCGCCATCATCGGCGGCCTGCTGCTGGTCACTTACATCCCGGCAGTGTCCATGGCCCTGCCTCAGCTGACGGGCCTGGTGTAATGAGCGCATAACGGAACCATCTACTTTCTTCTCCTGAAAAGGCGGCACTTCTGCAATCGAGTGCCGCCTTTTCCTTTTGTGTGCCGGAAAAATTTTTGCCTGCCGGCCCGGGAAGCTGCAATTTTTCCGTGTGATGAACCGTATTTAAGAAAAAGGAACCAATTTCCAGTTGAAAGAAATGCGATCCATTGCGGATAAGGAGGCTGCCGATATGAAACTAGCTGCTGATTACCGTGCTCTTGCCCGGGATGCCCTGCGTGGAAGATGGAAAACAGCGGTGCTGGCCGGGTTGCTCGCCAGTGCGCTGGGTGCCAATATTGTAAACGCAACCGGGAACATTACATCCAACGCGAACCGTGCCAACCAGAATTCCAACATCACGCCCGATGGTTACCTTGAGTTGTTTTCACAGGCCAACGGCGGCAGGCTGCTGGCAGTGCTGGTGGTCTGCATCGTGGTCTGGACCCTCTTCACCCTCGTGGTGGGCGGTGCCGTGCGGCTGGGATATGCCCGGTTCAACTTGAATCTGGCGGACGGAAAAGCGGCCGCTGTTTCGGAACTGTTTTCCCAGAAAGGCCGCCTGTGGGATGGCTTCTGCCTGAAATTTTTGCAGGGGCTGTATGTGGCACTGTGGTCATTGCTGCTGGTGATCCCCGGCATTGTAAAATCCTACAGCTATGCAATGGCTCCGTACATCATGGCGGAACACCCTGCCCTGACGGCCAACGAGGCCATTACGGAATCGCGGCGGATCATGGACGGCAACAAATGGCGGCTGTTCTGTCTGGATTTCAGCTTCATCGGCTGGGAACTGCTCTGTGTCCTCCCGATGCTGGCCGGGTTTTCATGGGTCGTGGCAGCTTTCTCCGATGCAGCGGCCATGGGGGTCGCTATGGTGACGCTGCTGGCAGTTCCGTTGAGCGCGGGCTTTTTTGTAGTGCGCCCCTATGAGGAAGCCGCATGGGCGGTTTTCTACCGGGACATCACAGCGGCCGAGGCAGAAACCGAATGACCCGAACCGGAAAGCAAAAGGAGTACGAAAGACGGAATGAGAAACACTGCGATCTATCATCTCCCGGGGCTGTTTGAGTTTTACGAGCTGTACCGCCGGTTCCTGCCGCTGTTCCGGACACACCGGGAGTATTTCTACGATTGGTGCGAGATCGGTTCCCTCTACGGTGCCCCGGAAAACTGCCTCTGGGGCGGGGGACGCTTTTCCTGCGGGGAGTGTGATCCCCAGGCGATGATGGCCCTGCTGCGGGAATACGGCATCTCGGCCCGGCTGACATTCAGCAACTCGCTGCTGCGGGAGGAGCATCTGGCGGACGAGCGCTGCAACGCGCTTTGCAGGCTGCTGGCAGAAAGCGACGGCCCGCAGAACGGCGTCATCGTCCATTCCGACCTGCTGGCGGGCTACCTGAAAGAGCACTACCCGCAGCTTTATCTCGTCTCTTCCACCACCAAAGTCCTCACGGAGTTTGAAGCGTTCCGGCAGGAGACGGCCCGGGAGGATTTTGCCTATGTGGTGCCGGATTTCCGGCTCAATAAGGCCTTTGCCCAGCTGGAAACGCTTGCCAGGGCGGAAAAAGACAAGGTGGAATTCCTCTGCAACGAGTGCTGCTGGACGGGCTGCAGGGACCGCAGACGCTGTTATGAGGTGGTCAGCCGCCAGAACCTTGGGGAAGACTGCCCGGACCACCGCTGTGCCGCGCCCGACGCGGCGCAGGGGTACCGCTTTTCCAAAGCCATGCGGAGCCCGGCGTTCATCGGGGTGGAGGATATCAAGGAAACCTATCTGCCCATGGGCTTTTCCCATTTCAAGATCGAGGGGCGGGGCCTGGGCAGCGCGCTGGTGCTGGAATTTTTGCTCTACTATCTGGTCAAGCCGGAGCACCAGCTGGAAGTCCGGGAAGAAATTTATCTCGACAACATGCTGGACTTGTTTTGACCGCCTGCGTGCAGGGTTGAAGACTGGAGCCGGTTTGCGTATAATGGATATGGAACCGGGGACGGCTGTCCCCCAAAGGAAAACATCGGGAGGGAAATCAAGATGGAATTTACACAGGTCGTGGAAAGCCGCTATTCCTGCAAAAACTTCAGTGGCCGTAAGGTGGAGGCGGAAAAGCTGCAGGTCATTCTGGAAGCAGGCCGGGTGGCCCCCACTGCAAAAAATTTACAGGAGCAGCGGGTCTATGTCGTCCAGTCCGAAGAGGGGCTGAAAAAGATCGACGCTGTAACGCCCTGCCGCTATGGCGCTCCCACCTGCCTGGTGGTGGCCTTTGATAAAAACCATGTGTTTACTTACCCCGGCGAGAAGCGGGATTCCGGCGTGGAGGATGCCTCTATTGTAGCTACGCACATGATGCTGGCCGCCGCCAACGCAGGAGTGGACAGCTGCTGGCTGAACTTCTTTGACCCGGACAAGGCAGCCAAAGAGCTGGGCCTGCCGGAAAATGAGGAAGTGCTGATGATCCTGGACCTGGGCTATGCAGCCGAGGGCGTTGGCCCGCTGCCCAACCACGCCTCCCGCAAGCCTCTGGAGGAAACGGTGGTCTACTGCTGAGGAAGACTGCCCAGAACAAACCGGAACAGTAAAATAAAAAGCAAAAAGTCAGGCTCTCCATTTTACCGGAGAGCCTGACTTTTTCTGTTACACAGGGGAATGCGGGATATCTTGAGGAGAAAAGAATCTTCTGGATAAAATCAGGTCTTGGTCTTGATAGCCACCGAGATGGCGATGTAAGTCTGGCCGTCAACCGTCCGGACTACCACACCGACCTCGCTCCACTTGTTCATATTGTAGCTGTTGATGTTGGTGACGGTTTTGATAAGTTTTGCGAGGTCCGTATTTTTGTAATCACACTTGGCAATGAGAGTAAATCCGACACTGCCGTCTTCCGGGTTCGGGTCGAGCACGAATTTGAAATCAGAACTGAGCTGGCCCAATTTTCCACTGATGGCAGCGTCGATGCTCTGATTGGCTGTTTTGCGGAGCTCGCTGCTGTTTTGCAGTTTGGCGGAACTGACGGGACGGTTCTGATTGATGGCGGTCATCACGGCAGCTTCCGCCTGTGCGTCCTGGGAAGTGGAACCAGAGCCGCCGCAGGCTGTTAGCAGGGACAAGGCGAGAACGCCCACTAGAAGAAGAGCAGCCAGTTTTTTCAGGTGTTTCATCGTAAATGCCTCCTGTCGTTTTCAGAATTTTTGTTGTCATTTTTGGGGTGCAGGAATGATCATCGGCACGTCCAGATCAGGTGCCGTTCTAGCTTTATTGTATCGGACCGCATGGGATTCTGTCAATTGCGAAATTGTATGAAAATCAAAAAGAAATTTCGTTAAAATCAATGAAGATACGATCATTCTATGAACGATTTGTGAAGAATAGACCGGGCTTCGCAAAGAATCTTTGCTTGGAATGAGCTGGACCTCCGGCAATCTCGCCGGAGGTCCTTTCATCGCATCATAAAAATTTACAGCGCGGTCTGTGCGGTCTTGACAAGGTATTCCATGGCCTGCACGGGGTACTGCCCGGCGGCGGTCTCGCCCGTCAGCATCAGGCTTGCGGCCCCGTCCAGTACGGCATTGTAGATGTCGCTGACCTCGGCGCGGGTGGGGACCGCCCGGGTCTGCATACTGTCCAGCATCTGGGTCACGACCATAAAAGGCACGCCCGCGGCCCGGCAGAGGGAGGCCAGCTGCTTCTGACAGCGGGGCAGCTCCCACAGGGGCATGGCGTTGCCCAGATCGCCCCGGGCGATAACGACCTGATCCACCAGCGGCAGAAACTCCGGCAAAGTACGGACACCGGCAAGGTTCTCAATTTTGGCAAAGATCTGGATCTGCCCGGCGTGGGCATCTTCCAGCGCGGCCCGCAGGGTGCGGATGTCTTCGGCGCTCCGCACAAAGGGGAGCATGACACCTGTGACACCGCAGTCGGCGGCGACGCGCAGGTTCTGCAGGTCTTCATCGGTCAGGGTAGGGGAGGAAACCTCCACGCCCGGCACCGCGATGCTCTTCCGGCTCTGGAGCAGGCCGCCCCGCAGTACGGTGCAGTGGAGAGCAGTGTCCACAGCGTTTACCCGCAAAAGCAGCTTGCCGTCGTCCAGCAGCAGCTTCTGCCCCGGGGTTATGGCGTCCAAAAGGCAGGCCGGGCAGGGAATGCCGCCCGTACCCAGAAACACCTGCTGCCCCTCGGAGAGCGTCAGCGGGGACGCCAGCCGCCCGATGCGCAGTTCCGGGCCCTGTAAGTCGATCAGGAGGGTGCGGATGCCTGCTTTCTGGATGAGCTCCAGCCAGTCGGCGTGCTCGGCCAGTGAGCCGTGAGAAAGGTTCATCCGGAGGCCGGTCATTCCGGCGCGGACCATCTGCTGTAACGTGGAAAGCTCCGCACAGGCCGGGCCGATGGTTCCGTAAAAATCCATAATAATTCTCTTCTTTCTGTGTTATTTTGCGGGGTTGTGGCCCGTGAGCAGGGCATGCAGCTTGCGGCTGAGATCGGCCAGGCACCAGGCAATGGCCATGCCGCCTGCAATGCCGAATGCGGCTAAAAAGGTCTGCTCGCCATAGTGCTCCGCGGCCAGCAGATTGCTGGAGACCACTGCGTTCATGCAGTAATACAGGGTGCTTCCGGGGATGAGGGGGACTGCCGCCGTGATGAAAAACGGGGTAGAGGGGGCATTGTACCACCGGGCCATAAACTCGGCGTAGAGGGCCGCGCAGACACCGCCCACAAGGTTGGCCAGGAACGTGCCGTGTACCGCGGGCGCGGCCAGCAGATAGGCCAGCCAGGCCAGCAGCCCGCCCACGCCTGCCGCAGGCAGGTAACGGCGGTTGAGGTGGAACAGCAGCCCGAACCCGATGGAGCCCAATGCCCCGCTGAGGAGCTGGATGATCGTCTGCATCATGCGGCACCTCCCATCAGCCAGATGGCTGCCATCATGCCCAGCGCCAGCATGGCCGCCAGCAGAACGGCCTCCACCAGCCGGAGCGAGCCTGAGATGATATCACCCAGCAGGATATCCCGGATGGCGTTGGTAAACGGAATGCCTGGCACCAGCAGCATGATGACGCCGATGAGCACCATGTCCGCATGGAGCACCGGGCAGACCCGGCAGCACAGCAGGGCAGCCATGCCGCTGAGAAACGACGCAATGAACTGGAACGCTACGCCGTTCAGGCAGAACGGGGCAAGCCACCGTTCCATCCAGCAGATGAACACTGCAACCCCGCCCGCCAGCACGCCGTCCCACAGGCTCCCGCCAAAAAAGACCGCAAAGCTGGCCGCCGCCAGCACGCTTCCCGCCAGATGGAGCCGGGGCTCCCCGGGCTGTGCCAGAATGGTACTGAGTTGCTGCTGGAACTCTTCCACCGGAGGCTTTTCGGCGCAGATGCGGCGGCTCAGGGCATTGAGCTGTTCCAGCTCCAGCAAGTCGTTGCCGGTGCTCTTGCGCAGGCGGCGGGTCTGGGTCTGGGGCGGCAGGTCCGGCATGGTCAGCGTGACCACGATGCTGGATGTGATGACAAAGATATTGACCTCCTCAGCCCCGTATGCCGCCGCAATGCGGTTGAGGGTGTCCTCCACCCGAAACACTTCGGCCCCGCTGTTCTGCAGCGCTTCCCCCATTTTGATGAGGACGCAGAGAAACTGACTGACCTCTGCTTCGCTCATAAGAACCACCCCTCTCTGTGGGCAGGGGAGTGCCCCGCCCGGTACCTCCCTATCATAACACAGAATGGCCCAAAAGGGAAACCCTGCGGCAAAAAGTGCACAGTAGAACAAACCTTGCAAAAAACTTTGCAAAAACAGTTGACAATCCCATCCTCACCTGCTATAATTATTAGCGTCGTCACGGACGACAACAAACATCTGGGGGTTTAGCTCAGCTGGGAGAGCGCTTGCATGGCATGCAAGAG
>OGDE01001591.1_pt1 | contig 13655 bp, 9 predicted proteins | sample 1570321 | NCBI WGS metagenome assembly OGDE01 (sample SAMEA2581976, study PRJEB24529) | metagenome | biome: Human gut stool | place: China | collected 2011 | reverse complement strand
CTTAACTTCTTGCTTGAAACTACTGTTGGAACCTTTAATCCTGTAGCACCACTTGGTGTATCTTTGTTAGCTGCTACTGTAGTTGTTCCTTCATTAGCCTTAGCTGTGGTTGTAGTTGGTGCTGTAGTTGTTTCGCCTGCGGCTGGTTTTGTTGTTGTTTCACCTGTAGCTGGTGGTGTTGTTTCTTCGCCTGTTGATGGTGTAGTTGTTTCTTCATCTGTGCCAGGTGTTGTTGTTTCTTCTGAACCTGGTGTTGTAGTTGTTTCTTCAGGCTTCTTAACTTCTGCCTTGATTACTTCGATTTCAGCAAGACCAACTGCTGTTGTTGATTCTGAAACTTCGTCAACTACGAACTTAATGTTCTTAACTTCTTTGCCTTCGCCAAGACTGATTTTCTTAACTGCACCATCATTTGGAAGTTCTCCAACTTCAAGTGTTGTTCCATCCTCAAATTCTATATCTATATCTTGAGGACTTCTATACCCTATAATTGTCATTTTCTGATTACGTCTTGTAATTTTACTAACTCCAATCCACTTTTCATATGTATCATTTTTATAATTATTTCTTGATGGGTTATTAGGATTTTCTACATTACCATTTTTAAATTCTTTATATGACCTATTATATACAACTGTTCCATCTTCAAATTCTATATCTATATCATCATACCCTCTATATGCAATTACTTTCATTTTTTCATTACACTTTGAAATGTTTTCTTTTCCTAAATAGTTTTTATACTCTGTATTATATAAACGATATATGGCATCTCTATCTCTTGTAAAATTAATATCTATTTTTATCTTCAAATCACTTAAACACTCTTTAAGTTTATTTTCATATTCAATAGACAAGCCATTTGCTGGTATAACATATTCTTTATAACTATTTGGTAATGGTTTCAAACTTGTATCTCTAAATCTTATTATTTTTATTCCATTTTTTTGACATATTTTATTTTTTTCATAATCCTTATCATATCTTCTGCTATGTAATGGACCATCATATTCAATTGCTATTTTTTCATATTCATTATAACAATCCAATTCAAAATTACCAAACCCTATATTTTTTAAGGTTCCAGCTTTATATTTATGATAGCCATATTCTTTTAAATAAAAAAGCATAGCATATTCACCAATCGAAGCACCTATTATTTTACAATTTGGATTTGAAATTGTACCTCTTATAAAATTTATATAATTTTTTCCTGTAACAATTGTCCCATCTTCAAATTGAACATCTATATTATGAACTCCCTCATAATTTATAATTGTCATTAATTGCCCATTTGTTGCTGTTCTTTTCATACCTACACGATTAATTTTATTTTTATTTTTTCTTATATCACCAACATTGGGATTTTTTATATTTCCATTTTTAAAAGCCCCATAAGTTTTATTTCTGACTATTGTTCCGTCTTCAAATTTTACATCTATATTAGATGACTTTACATACTTTATAATTTCCATCATTTGACCATTAGTCGCCTGTGATTTTTGACCTATATAATTCATACTATCACCTCTCAATCACATTCTAAATCACAGTATTAAAAATGTCTACCTACGAAAAGTAGACTTCACCCATTATATACTTCAACAAAACCAATATTTCTTGCCAAACATATCATCTATTCTTTAAATTTTTATTCATCTTTCTTATTCAGATTAATTATGTTCATTTCTCTTAAAATCGACTCTTTAATTGTTCCACTCAAATATGCCGGATTCAATTTACGTTTTGCATATGCCAGATAAGTGTCTTTTGTTTGTTCAATCAAAACAGCTGTAAAAAATCTTTCCCAGCTGAAATAGAGCTTGCTCTCAACATACTCCGACGGCTCGCTCAATATACTTCTTACTATGTTATCCTTTAAAATATCAGCATCCATAATCAACCATTCAAATGATTCAGGCAAATATAATGCTACATTTTTTCTTCCATTAATAACTTGCAATACCCTGTCAATCTCGGAACCAAATGCCGCCCCATCTGCAATGACAAGTATTTTTTCACCTTTATGTTTGTTCAGATAATGAAAGACATTGGATTTTCCATTCATAGATTCACATTTCAAACCATTTTCTATACATATATGCTCAAAAAATTGATATCCTGAATTGCTGTCTTCCGTAATAATAATCTCTGGACTCACTTTATCTTCATATGTACCTATTCCATATATGCGATAAAATTCATGATAACTTTGTTTCAATGTTCCATATCTTCCAGATGTACGAATTCCATATATTTCTTCTACACTATATGGTAATGATGGTAAAGATTCCCTTGTAACAATTACATAATAATTATCTGTTTTTTGAATTGTATCTGCAAAATCTACTGTCGTTATAAATTCATTTCCCTCATCAATAAATACAATACCGTCTGATATGCCTGACAACTGCTCTTTCCATAAACTGCCTTCAACTACATAACATTTCTTATCGCATATCACTTCTACAGGTGTACCTGATGGATTATTCACAAAATCACGAATCATATCTACAAGCGTTGTTTTTCCAGTTGCACTGTCCCCTTTGATAATTGTCAGATTTCTTCGAAGTTCGAATTCATACTTTAAACGTTTTGTCGATACAACGACTTTATGTTTTCCTTTCATCGCAGCCTCCTACCATCAAACAAATTCACCTGCAATTGACACCAGTTCTTCCATGGTATGCACAATCTGGTTAGTGTTAAGGATACGGATATTAAACGATTCAAATTCAAATTTCATCAAATGGCGTAAATTTATTGTCCTGTCTTCCGTCTCTGTAATTTTTAATAACCATTTTGCACAATTATCTCCACAGGTCGATGCATTGAAAATTTTATCTTTTTCAAACTTCACCAAAATCAATGTTTTAACACCTCCTGATAATCCTGTAGGCGGTATTTTCCCTAAAACCGGACTGTCAATTACTCCACTGTCCAAAACAATTGATTTATCTACATCCTTTACCATTTTCTTCACAAATGGATCCGTAATCCAGTCATCCTCATAATCATACTTGAAATATGCTGCCGTATTATATACTGCTTCTTTCATATCTCCATAATATATATTCAGCATATAAAATCTACTCCTCCTGTTAGATTAGCATTGAATGAATTATACTTCACTATACCATGTATCATAATACAAGTGTATGACCATACAGTATACTGGTCAAGCATTTTTGTAACACTTTGTTAGATAAATACCTATTTGTAACGAACCTCAATTGGTATTAAAAAATTCAAAGGCAAAGAAAATCGATACATTAAAAAGAACTCAGCTCTGTCACCAGCGACATATATCTCTTAGTTCTATTCTTAATATCACTCTGACTGACCCCATAATAGATATTCAGGTCTTTTGACATCATCTTAAGCTGTTTCATTTGTTTTTTATTTCCAGAATAAGATAATTCAAACATATCCCACTTATAATCTATTGCCATTTCAAACAAACCACTGCCAACTTTAAGCCTGTATATGTGAAAGTCCATAGGGATTATATTGTCAGGCATTGCGGCTATCATTTCACTTCGTGACTTAATCTTTTCAATATATTCTCTGACAGAATTCTCATCATTATAGTCCGGTTTGGCAATCTCCTGCATTTCATTTAATATTTCTGGTTTGTGCTGTACAATCAGACTTTCTTTTAAACATCTACGTTGTTCAATATATTCCCTGTCAGTTGATTTCACTTCAATCAATCCATATTTATCTTTTGCATACTGCACTGTTTCATAAAGAGAATGTGTTTTCTGAACTGTGGTTCATTACACGTTATACTTATTGATATATTATACCACATTTTACCAGCTAGTAAAAAGTCAGTTGTTGAAAAAATGCTAAACACCTAATCAACAACTGACACATATTACATTTTATTACTCTGTCGCAGAAATACCACGCTAACCACCAGCACCACAATCTCAACAACCGGCATTACCACCCACAGACTATTACCATCAAACAATATTGGAAATACGATAATAGCCACACTGCTTAACACAACATTTCTAAGAAGAGATATACACAACGACTTCTTAACGCTGAGCACTGACTGAAGATAGTATACATAACAGGGGTGTTGTTATACTAAGTGCCGCAAGTGCATCCGCACCAACCCATTTACCGATTACAATAGCATCTGTCAGCGTATAGATTGACATTACCATCGCATGTCAATACCCTTATTTCCATTCTATATCAGAATAAATCCAACATATTATCCAAATATATTGCTTCTCTTACATTAATCTGATATTCTGTCTTCGTCATATAATAAAGCAAAAATTCAAGAACAAGCGCACTGCCCAGTCCTCTTCCCTCTATTTTAAAGTTTGAAAACCACTTTGGCAAGTAAATGTTACAAATATCATCAACACTTATAAATGCAGGATTACGCATAGCCTTTGAAAATCTATATCCATCCACTGCCTCAGGCGACACACATATGTGTTCGTTACAATTTTCGCCTAAATTCATACGGCTTACTGCCTCATAACAGGCTTTACGGTCGTAACAGCCAACCCAACAACATTCATTACACAAGAATTCAATCTTACATTTCTGTTCCTGTGTCATTGTATCCAGCTTATCAAAACATTTATTTAAACGGAAATCAGGCACAACATAACTAAAATCATCCCTGTTTACCTCATCCAGCAAATCATTATAATCTGTCAGCACCTTGGTTGTAGATGAAACAAAATAAAACTCCGGATATTTATTTTTTAAATAATCCAGCAAAATATCTGAATGAACTATAATTCCATTTTTTACATTTTCATTCTTAATTTTATTATGTTTAATTTTTTCATTTCGTATTTTATCATCTTTAATTTGATTATTGTTAAATTCCGAAGCCGCCTTTAATAATTCACACAACTTATTACACTTTACATCTGACAAATGTTCCCTCGTAAGAAGTGAATTACTGAATGTAAGTCTTGCCGATATTCCATATTCTGCCATAAGTGAAAATACCTCTCTGGCATCACCGTCGCCATACCCTGCACGGCCGCCACCCCAGATACAATCTGCCGGAGCACCATATATAGAACCTATATCACACCAGTCATAAAAATACTCCCTGTGCTCATAGAACAATGGCAGGAATACTTTATAAAGCTCATAGAATTCAAACAGCCCCGGAAGATGAAAGTAGGCTTTTTTGTCACTGCTAATATTATTTATATTATTATTTGTACTGTCATCCGTATTATTATTATCATATAAGTTATTATTTATATTATCATCTATATTACCATTCTCTTTATTACTCATTTTATCTCCACCACTGCGTTCTTCTTATACATTTCAAATATACTTCTTATAATCCTGCACTTCTTTATACATATATTATTCTATAATACAACACAACATTAACATAATACATTATTTTACAATACATAATCATTTCTTTACATAACTATAAATGAGCAAATTTAAAATGTTGTACAATTATGTCCGCGCTAGGGAGACATATTTTGCGTAATCTATTAAAATATATCTCAAGTACAAACAAAAACAACTTATTTTTGTACATTTTTCTTCATTTGCTCATTTAAAGTATATAAGATATCTAATTATAAATAAAAAATATACCAGCCCACGGATTACATCTCCTCTGTGAACTGATATATTTTACATAACTTCTTCACTATTTTTCAAGTACCATTTTATTTTTCCAAAACTACTTTACATATCCTAATAATCCCGGAAGCCATAACGAAATAGCCGGTATATAAGTTACAAGTAAAAGTACAATAAATATTGCTGCGAAATAATAAAGTAAGGGCTTGATAACATCTTCTATCTTTGTCTTGCCGACCTTAACACCTACAAAAAGAGTTGTTCCAACCGGAGGTGTGATTGTTCCGATACATAAGTTAAATATCATCATTATACCGAAATGAATTGTATTCATACCAACTGCCTGACATATTGGAAGGAATATAGGTGTAAATATAAGGCATGCTGGTGTCATATCCATAAATGTTCCGACAATAAGAAGAATAACATTTATTATAAGAAGAATAACATACTTGTTACTGCTTATGCTAAGCATTACTCCTGATATAGCTGCTGGTATTCCTGTAAATGCCATTACCCATGACATTATGCTTGATACACCGATAAGGAAAATAATTATTCCTGTCATTTCCGCGCTGTCCATAAGAAGCTTTGGAAGTTCGCTTACTTTAATAGACTTATAAAATACAAGTGAAAGTATAAGACTATATACAACTGCAACGATTGCACCCTCTGTTGCTGTAAAAATACCACCAATAATACCACCGATAACGATAATAATCATAAGAAGACAAGGTAATGCTTCAAGTATTATTTTAGTCTTTTCCTTAAGCGCATAACGCTTGCTGCTTGTATAGCCTCTTTTCTTTGCATATACATAAATTACTATCATACATGCAAGTCCCCAGAGAATTCCCGGAATATAACCTGCCATAAAGAGTGCTGCTATTGAAGTTCCGCCGCTGACCATAGCAAATGTAATCATTACATTACTAGGTGGTATAAGTAATCCTGTAGGTGCTGTAGCTATATTTACGGCTGCTGAGAAGTTCTTATCATAACCCTCTTCCTCTTCAACTGGTCCTATAATAGCACCCATAGCTGAAGCTGCTGCCGTACCCGAACCTGATATTGCACCAAAAAGCATATTAGCTACAACATTTGTATGTGCAAGAGAGCCCGGTATTCTTCCTGTAAATATCTTTGCAAAGTTAATAAGTTTTATGGCAATTCCACCTTTATTCATTATGTTACCAGCAAGAATAAAAAACGGAATAGCTATAAGATTAAATACTGATATTCCTGAAAATATTCTCTGTGCGCCCGTTATAAGTGCCGGTTCCGTTGCCAGCACCGGAAGGATTGCACATATTGATGAAACTGCAAGGGAAATTGCAATCGATGCTCCTGCTATAAGCATTATAACAAGAATAACTAATATAATAAGACCTGATAACCACGCTATATTCATGCATTTTCTCCTTTCCTGATAAGACCAACCACATTTAATACACCATATAATGCAATAACTACTCCTGTTATTGGAATAACAATGTATATATATCCCATTGGAATTCCAAGCGATGCAGTCTTCTGTGTCATTGACAGGCTTGTGATAGATACGCCGCCATATACCATTACTATAAGTGCAAATGCTATTGTTATAATTTCGATTACAACATTAAGTATTGTTAATTTCTTTTCGCTCAACTTATCTGCAAGAAATCCCATTCTCATATGTTCTCTTTTACCAAACACATAGGCAGCTGCAAATAAGGACAGCCATGTAAATGAATATGTCAGAAGTTCTTCTGATACTGTACTTGGACTATTGAAAATATATCTTACAAGTATCTGGTAAGTTCCAATAATAACCATAAATGCAAAAAGTAATATACATACAATTCTTATTACTTTATTCATAACATTTCTTATATTATCTAATATAGCCATTACTTTTCCTCCCCTACACGATTATTTACTTCCTGAATATGATTATATATATCAACTATTGAAGGATTTTTCTTAATCATATCCTGCTGCATATTTTTAACCTTTTCTTTAAAAGGTGTGATATCTGGATATATAAACTCAACTCCCATTTCATTCTGGGCAATATTCTTAGCTTCCTCAACGCACTTGTCCCACTCTACAAGTTCGACCTCTGTAGACTTTAAGGCAGCTTCCTTAAACACCTTTAATTCATCTTCATCAAGTCCCTGAATAAACTTAAGATTAGCTACAAGCATATCTGGTATAATCTGGTGCATATTATAAGTGTAATACTTTGCAACCTCACCATGTTTATTGTTAGTCAATGCAAGCTCGTTATTCTCTGCACCGTCTATTACGCCCTGCTGGATAGCTGTATACACTTCACCAAAACTCATAGGAGAGGCAGCAGCTCCGAATGCCTGCATCATCGCTACACTTGCAGGACTCTGCTGTACTCTTATCTTCATTCCAGAAAGGTCTGCCGGTGTATTTATTGCCTTCTTGCCATAGAAATTTCTTGTTCCGGCATTATACCATGTAAGAACCCTGAAACCGGAAGAATCTGTTGATTCATATATATTTTCCATATAATCTGTATCCTGCATTACCGCCTTATAGCTTTCAACCGAATCAAAAAGATATGGCATACTGAACACTTCATATACATCTGCAAATGTTTCAAGATTAGCTGTACCTGCAACTGCGAAATCAATAGCTCCTGTCTGTGTAAGCTCTATTGTTTTCTGTATTGAACCTAATAATTCATTTGGAAATATCTGGACTTCATATTTATCGCCAAGTCTTTCCTCAACATATTCCTTAAAAGCAACAAGCCCAAGGTATTCCGGATGTGTTTCCGACTGCGCTATCGCTATTCTTACTATACGTTTTCCGTTATTTACTGACAGATTACAACCAAATAATCCAACTGTCATAACTACACATAACATAAGTATAGTGCAGCGTTTAATTATTTTTTTTAGCATTTCCTTTCTCCTCGCTTTGTCCTTAATGTAATTATTAACATTAATTATTAATGTTTTTTATTAAAACCGGTTTTGTTCTATGCTTATATAATAAAAGCAATAACACTTTTTTTATACAGTAAATGTTTGTCATTGAAGGGGATTTTTTTGTTGTAATATGATATTTTTCACAATGTATTGATGATTATTTTGTGCAATTTATATATATTAAAATAAAACAGCTCGTGTCAGATATCAAATCCACTTGATATCTGCACGAGCTGTTTTTATATTTATACAATACATTACAAATCTTCCCGATACTTTGAAGGTATTTCTCCAACTATACGTTTAAATATCCTGGCAAAATAATTAGAATCTGTATACCCTACCATTCTACTTATATCCTTGATACTTTTATTGGTATTGCAAAGAAGCTCCTTTGCTTTTTTAATCCGGTATTCTGTAAGATAAGCCGTAAAATTCTGATTGAAATATTGTTTAAACAACTTGCTGAAATATGCATCTGAATATCCCATTTCTTCTGCGGCTTCCTGCATTGTTATATCATATATATAATTATTTTCTACATATTCCCTTAAATATTTAATAGTTGTCTGCTCATCGGAATTTCTTACATTATCTACAATTCTTTTTGGTATGTCATCTTTTTTATTTTTTTCTATGACATATTTATTGCTGTTATTATAGCTATTTGCCTCATTATACTTATTATCAGCAGATATAATAAATTGTCCTAGAACCTTTTCCTCTTTTTCCTTATCAAGCTTTTGTATAGCCATATCCATAACAGCAAGCAGATCATTTATATCACATGGCTTCAAAAGATAATCAAGAGCTTTTACTTTAATAGCATTTCTTGCATATTCAAAATCATCATAGGCACTTAAGAATATAATAGAGCATTTATCATCTATTCTTCGTATATATTTTGCCGCCATTACTCCATTCATTTCTGGCATGGATATATCCATGATGATAATATCGTTATTATGTGTACTACACATAGCAACCGCTTCTCTTCCATTCACTGCATGATATATTTCAACCTTGTCACCGTAATATCTGTCTATCTTTTTTGCTAGAGCCATACGTTCAATCTGTTCATCATCAACTAATAACACTCTATACATATCCACTTCACCCAATCAATATTATTTATCAATATTATCGCTGCAATTATTAAAAAATATTTGTATAACTGTTCCATGTTCTTTTATACTGTAAATATTTATACCACTATTATTGTACATACCTTTTATTCGATATGCAATATTTCCTATACCTACTCCAACAGTTTTTCTGTTTATTTTATCATCATCAGGATTATTATCATCATTTTTAGTATTAATTAATGCATTGGTATCAGAAGACGCAAATATATTATCCAGATATTTTCTTATGCTTTCTAATTTAGCTTCTGATATTCCGATACCTGTATCTGCTATTGATAACCATGTTTTACCATTCTTTTTAAAGCAACGTACATATATCAGACCTCCCTTTGAAGAAGGTGTTAATCCATGTATAATAGCATTTTCAATAAGAGGTTGTAAAACAAAGGCTGGTATAAGCTCATCCAAACAATTCTTATCTATATCACACATATATTTTATACGTTGTCCAAACCTCATCTGCTGCAAATACATATAATCATCCATTATCTTTATTTCCTGCTCTAAAGGCATTATGGAATTTTGGGTTTTAAGATTGTATCTGAAAAGACGGCTTAGTGTATTTATCATCTTCTCCGTCGTTGCAGCATCTTCAATCTCTGCAGTTCCTGCAATGAGATTTAAGGTATTAAAAAGAAAATGTGGATTAATCTGATTTTTAAGCATCTCAAAATGCATATGTTCAAGCTGTTGTTCAACCATATGTTTTTCTTTTAGCGTGATGATATAATTTTTTGTTGAGTGCTTCATTTCTGTAAATTCTTTGATAAGGATTGATATTTCATCATTTCCTTTTATAACTATATCATTTCCCGAATAATCATTCAGACTTATTCTTCTGGCTTCATCAGATAATTTTAACACCGGTTTAATTATGTTTGAATTTATAAAAGCTTTCATCCATACAAATAAACCTATTACTGTAAATGCAATAATAATACATATACCTGGTATAATATAAAATAAATTTCTCTGGTTATTGTATTGGTCATTTCCAAGAGATACAGTTATACTTTCATACTTTTTTACATAACTTTCAAGATAATCCTGAGCTTTATAGCAATTATCTATGGCATACATATAATCCTGTTCACTAAGATTAGAATCCACAATATTATTATATATATTATCATAGCTGCAATAAGTATTATGTATAGACTGAATAATAATATATTGTTCCTCATTCATTGAGTTATAATCAGCTGGAATTTCGTCAAGAATTCTTTTTGTGTTATTTCTGGCTTCACTAATCTGTTCTGACAATATTTCCTGCTCACCCTCAAAATATAGTTTTAGCAGATTACGCTCCTTAGTTACAGCATTGTATAGTTCCAGAGCCGTATTATTACTATCCAATGTATCTGTTAATATATCTATTCCTTTTATAGAAAGTAATATTCCAAACATAAGCATTGCTGCAATAACAATACTGCTTATTGTGTATACATACTGGAGTTTCTTTTTCAATGACATATTTATTCCTGATTTCTTTTGATTTTTTCGACTACATCCATATATTCTGAACAATATTTATCATATATTGGCTGTAATCTATCTCTTAGTTGTTTTCTCTCATTTTCATTTACTTCAGTTACTGTTATATTTTTATCTTCTATCGTTTTTACAGCCGCTTCTTCAGTATCATTCCATATATTTTTTTCGTATGCTGCTGATTCCTTAGCACACTCTGATATTATAATTTTATCTTCATCAGTTAATTTATTCCATGTATATCCTGATACAAGCTGCACCTCTGGAATTCTTGTATGTTCATCAAGAATGCAATATTTTGCCTGTTCATAATGCTTAGAATATATATATGTTACAAGACTGTTTTCTGCACCATCTATTTTTCCTGTCTGAAGTCCCTTATAAACTTCTGAATATATCATTTTAACAGGATGGATTTCTAACATTTCTATTATTTCCGACATAAGCTCTGATTCCTGTACTCTTATGTTTAAACCAGACAAATCCTGTATATTCATAACAGGTTTTACGGAATAAAAACTTCTGGCTCCTGCATCATACCATGATAATGTTTTAATACCGAGATTACTTTCATCAATAGCAGTTATAAACTGTAATCCCTCGTCACCATTTAACACATCCCACATATCCTGCGCATCTGAATATAAAAATGGCATCTGGATAACCTTTAATTCTGGAATATCATCTGATATTGATGCTACTGAAACTCTTGAAAAGTCAATTCCACCAAACTTAAGCTGTTCAATAACAGACTTTTCATCTCCAAGTTCTCCATTACATTTAACAATAATCTTAATTCGTCCATTAGTTTTCTCATTAACTAGACGTGCGAATTCATAGGCACCTTTTGTAGTTGGATAATCTTCTACTTGGTTTTCTGCATACACCAGTGTTATTTCAGGTGTTAAAACTGGCTTTTGTGATTTATGTTGTCTTATTGACAGCAGTACTAATACAATCAATATAATTGAAATTATAACGGCTGATACAACTTTTTTATTGTTCATATTGTCTCCATTCTGAATAATAATATAGCGGATTACAATCTATCAGCTTCATTAGCAAAGCATTTATCTATATTTACAACTACATTAGAATCAATCCACCCTTTATCTGCCATATCATACAGAATGCCGCATGCTTTATTGTGTGGCATTCCACTTTTATAGGGACGGCTTTCTGTAAGTGCCTGATATATATCAGCACCAGCCATTATGCGTTCCTCAATATTTAGATCTTCTGCTGTTTTACCAAAAGGATAACCAGTACCATCAAGTCTTTCATGATGAAAAGCCGCCCAGTCACGTATCTCATCAAATCCATTAATATCAGATAATATATAGTAGGTATAAGCTGCGTGATGTTTCATAACTGAATATTCTTCGTCTGTAAGTTTATCTGGCTTCTCTAATATATCATTACCTATGGCTACCTTGCCAATATCATGCAATGCTCCAGCCAGATACATTTTCTGCGCAGTTTCCTCTCCAAGCCCCATATATCTTGCAAGTTTCTCTGCTATCCTTGCAACACCAATAGAATGTGTACTTGTAAATGGTGACTTATAATCTATGATTCCTGCGAAAAACTTTGCAATCTGCTTTAGCTGCATAAAGCTAAGCTCCTTATTCATTCGTGGAACTCTGCTCCATAGATTATTTTCTATATTATCTGAGTCAAGCTCACTAATATTATCAGAAGAGAATACCTGTAAAAATGAATCTATACATTCATCATCGACAAGCCTGCCACGAACATTTTTAAGAAAGTATTGTATTTTATTCCAGTATTGTAAATATTGATTGGAATCAGCTTCTGCATAATTATCAGAATTAATAGTGTTACAGCACGCAAGATCTAATATATCACACATATGTATAATTCTTGAAAATAATGGAACTTCATTCCATTTTTTTCCAAACACGCCACTTCCATCCGCATTTTCATGGTGATAAAGAATAACATTCGTAACATTAGTATTAAATGGAAGTTCTTTGATATTCTGTTCACCTAGTATGCAATGCTGGCCTATCTGTGGAAGCTGCTTCTGTTTACCATATATATCTATATAGTTATTGTGCAGTTCTTCCTTGATATATTGTGTAAGTGCATTGTCGTGCATAAGTGCACAAGCTGCCAGATCCTGCAGGCTTTCATCATTAATCCCCATATTCATTGCAATACACACGCTCATATACGCAACTCGTTTAGAGTGTTTATTAGTTGAGTGTACAAGCTCTGCTTCTACGCAGTCAAGTGCATACGAACATGCACCTATTAATCCTAAGATGTCTAAATACATTGAAATCTCCATTTCTATTGAAATTTATTTTATATTATTATGATACAAGGGATTGTGGGAATGCGTAGCAAGAAACAATCCGTATGTATCAAAGTCGAGGACTTTTAATACACATATCATAGCATATAATCAAAAAATTTTATATTTATTTTATTGACTTATTAT
>OGDE01001580.1_pt1 | contig 13691 bp, 14 predicted proteins | sample 1570321 | NCBI WGS metagenome assembly OGDE01 (sample SAMEA2581976, study PRJEB24529) | metagenome | biome: Human gut stool | place: China | collected 2011 | reverse complement strand
AACCTCATGTCCGGCATATAAATCCTTCCATTCGTCTTTCGGGATACGGATATCCGGCTGGTCAATGCCGGTGTTTAAGTTAAAGGTACCACGCAGACCGTTTTTGTTAAAAATCTCAACAAGACGTCTATCCTCTAGTTTGCCGTCATCATAGCTGAATGTAAGTACTTTGTGCTTTCCGCCCGGAAATGCTTTATAAATCTTATTCATCGTAACATTATCACCTTTCTTTAAAAACTGTAAACTTCATACAGTATAGCGCAAAACCTGTTATTTGTCGATAAAACAAAACGATTTTATCACCTGATTGAGAAAATATAAGTAATCGGTGCGGCGGATACAGGCATCGGCATAGACAGGTGTAGAAAATAAAAGCGCATCATTGACGTAGACACAGACAGAACCGACAATATCACCGGTAAAGACAGGGGCGGCAATGCTGTCCGGTGTATTAATAACAACGTTGACAAGGTCTTCTTTACGCAGCAGCAGACGGCAGGTATCGTGAATGGAAACCGGCAGTTCCTTTTCCAGCCCGTCGGTAACGGTGATGCTTTTCAGAGGAAAGTTTTTACCAATAATTTCTTCATGATTAAAATGTTCTTTCCCCCAGTTTAACAGCGTGCGGCAGTCCTGCCACTTGTAGGTTTTTGAAGGCGGCCAGCCGCAGGCAAGCAGTGCTGCAATAAAGGTTTTGCCGTCATACCGGCAGGCACAGACATAGCAGTAGCCGGCATTGCCGGTAAATCCGGTTTTTCCGGATAGCACGCCGTCATACATATTTAAAAAGGCATTGGCATTGGAAACACTGTAAGAACCAAACTGATGTTCCTTTGTCTGGGTAATCGCCAGGAACTCTTCATTTTGTATACAGTAGGACATGATAACGGCAAGTTCTTTTGCCGTTGTGGCATGTTCCCCGGTTTCATCAGAGGCATCCAGCCCGTTTGGTGTAATAAAATGAGTCTGTGTACAGCCTAGAGATACGGCTTTTTCATTCATCAGCCCTGTAAATACGGCAACGAGGATTTTGCTTTGCTCGGTTGTGATATTTTGCAGAAAAGAAGTGTCAAATCCGGAAGGAAATGACACAAAGGAGAGGTCTTTTCCGGAAAGTACGTCATACGTATCGGGATAAATGCCGGACTGAACCTGATAAATATAGTAACAGGCAGTATTTTCTGCAATAATAACTGCCGAATCATTGTGGGATTTTAACATCAGCGAATAGAGCAGATCATTTAAGGTAAACGTTTCGCCTTTCTTTGCATTTAACTGGACATCGGGCATGGAAGCGGCATAGGTGCTTGTGGTGCAGGTCATTTCCTTTAAACCGTATTCTAAGGCAATGACACAGCTCATAATCTTTGTGGTGCTTGCCATGGGGGCAGGGGTGTCTTCATTCTTTCCATATAAAACACGTCCCGAATCGCCGTCTAACAATACGGCATATTTTGCATGCAGCTGCAAATCGTCTTCGGCGGCAGAAACACGGACACGGGACGGCAGGAGTGCCGTAATGGAATATGTAAGGGTTGTCAGAAAAAGCACGAGGCAGAGCCATTTTTTCATAGTGCGCTAAAACCTATCTTTTTTAATTAGATTTATGATAAGAATGTGCGAAAAATGCCACCAAAGAAAAGTGGCAAATGCCATAAAAAATAAGTGGCAAATGCCACAAAAATAAGTGGCATATCACAAAAGCTGTCCACATATATTGGGATAAACCAAAAAGAAACAGGCGGGGCGTCTGTAGAATGGAGGGAAAATGACGGACAGAATAAAAGAAATTGAAAATTTACTGCCGGACAGGCTGAAAAACAGTCTGTTTTCAGGGATGTTTGGTTTCCGGGTTACCTATGACGGACTGGAAGAAATCCGTCTGCGGTGTGCACAGCCGCCAGAAATCCGGTTTAAGGGAAAGGATTACCGGACAGACAAAGTAATTATAGCGCCTCAGGATATCCGGCAGTGTCTGGAATATATGAGCCATTATTCCCTCTATGCGTTTCAGGAGGAAATCAGGCAGGGGTATCTGACCGTGCGGGGCGGACACCGGATTGGTGTACTGGGGCATGCCGTGCTGGAAAACGGTATCGTCACCGGACAGACGTCCCTGTCATTTTTAAATATCCGGGTGGCGCATGAAAAAATCGGCTGTGCAGATACGGTTATGGATTTTGTATGCAAAGACGGAGTCCTGAAACATACGCTGATTATTTCGCCGCCCTGCTGCGGCAAGACTACACTTTTGCGGGACATTGTAAGACAGCTTTCACAGGGCAGTGTGATTCCTGCAAAAAAGGTGTGCGTTGTCGATGAACGTTCTGAAATTGCCGCCTGTGTGGACGGGATTCCGCAGAATCATCTGGGAGAGCGTACCGATGTCATCGACTGCTGCCCGAAGGCAGAAGGGATGCTGATGGTAATCCGGGCGATGTCGCCGGATATTGTGGCAGTCGATGAGATTGGCGGAAAAAAAGACATAGAAGCCATTGAGTCAGTAATACACTGCGGCTGTATCGTGATTGGTACGGTGCATGGGGCAGACGTTAAAGAACTGTATCGGAAACCGGAACTGGGTGCGCTGCTAAAACGCGGGGTATTTGGCAGATTGATTGTATTATCCGGCAAAAATGGTGCGGGAACAGTACAGGAATGCCTGGAATTATAAAGGAGGAGTGAGCGATGATAAAGTTATGCGGTGCAGTGTGCATTGTAGCCGGTACAACCTGTTACGGACTGTTTTATGCGTTTCAGAAAAAAAGCAGACTGTGGCGGTTAAAGCAGTTTAAGGAATCCCTGCTTTGCCTTAGCGGACAGCTGCGTGTGGCGAGAATGACCATGCCGCAGGCACTGGCACAAATCGGGCAGAAAAGCCGTTATGATTACCTTTCACAGTTTTACATCTTTGTATCGGAAAATCTGGAACAGCATACATACAGCGGATTCTGGGAAACGTGGGCAGCCGGTATTGACAGCTATGTCCGCGATATTTATCTGACAGAAAGTGACAGTGAAATTTTAAAAAATATCGGAAGTATTCCGCTTCATCTGGACATTCAGATGCAGCTTGCCTTTTTGGAAGAAAATATTTCGGAACTGGAGAATCTGATTGAAGAAACACAAAAAGATATCCGCGCCCGGTGCCGCATTTATCAGAGTGCCGGAGTTATAGCAGGACTTGTGATTGTATTAATTTTGATTTAAAGCATCAGACCGATAAGGGGGTGGTTATTTGGAGGTCAGCCTGATCTTTAAAATTGCGGCGGTCGGAATTCTGGTTTCTGTCATCAGTCAGATTTTAAAGCACAGTGGGAGGGAAGAACAGGCGTTCTTAACAAGTCTTGCGGGGCTTCTGCTGGTGTTGTACTGGATTGTGCCGTATATCAGCGATTTATTTGAAGCCATGAAAAAAATGTTTGAATTATAGGCGGGAGAGGCATGGAAGGAATCAAAGTGATTATGGCGGCGTTAGCCGGTGTGTTTCTGGCGGCGGTTTTAAAAAGCGTAAAAAGTGAAATGACGATGCTTGTCGCCGCCGGCGTATCGGTATTGATCCTGTTTTATATTCTGTCGGGACTTTCGGTAATCGTAGAGCAGTTAAAAATGCTACAGGGGTACATCGGAATCAGCGGAAAATATATCGGAATCCTCGTTAAAATGATAGGCATTTCCTATATGACACAGCTTGCTGCAGACATCTGCCGTGACAACGGCCAGACCGCAGTGGCGGGGCAACTGGGGGGGTTTTGCAAGATCACGATTGCCGCACTGGGTATGCCGGTGGTGCTTACATTATTTGAGGTTGTGACAAAATGCATTGGGTGATAAAAGTATCGTATTGGAAAAGAAATGCGGCGGGGGAAAAACGTTTTTTTGGGATCAGGGTATTGGGGGTGATGGCAGCGGCGTGCGTCAGCCTTGCGGCGGCAGGCATGAGAGCAGAACCGGTATCTGCCTCAGCCGGGACGCAGATGGTATTGGAAGCGGCGGCAGACACGGTGCAGGAAGCCGGTTACGGCGATTACGATTATTCTGCCATTGACAGGGCAGTCCGGCAAAACAGCGGTTACAGCATTTCTTTTCAGGAAATTATCAATCAGATAACGGGAGAGGACGGTGTCACCGGACAGAGAATTTTTCCGGTACTGAATAAAACATTTTTACAGGTCATAACAGGCAGTAAAACCGCAGTCGTACAGATTATCATACTGGCACTGTTTTCGGCAGCAATCCGCTGTTTCGGTCCGTCTGCATGCAAAGAGCAGATATCCGACACGGCACAGATGATTCTGTCCATATCGCTGACGGCGGTGCTGATTGCTTCGTTTTATACGGCATGCACCATCAGCACCGATACGCTGGAGGGCTGTATCAGCGTATATAAAGCGGTTGTTCCGGTATTTTTTTCAGCTGTTGCCTTTGCATCCGGCAATGTGACGGCGGCAGTTTATTATGAAATTGTATTAATGCTCATTACCACCGTGAATCTGCTGTTTAAAAGCGTGTTAATCAAGGTGGACCAGATTTATATGCTGATTTCCATGGCAGATGCCGTTGCAAAAGAAGAACGTTTTACGAAAGCGGCGGAACTCTGTGTGCAGGTCATGAAATGGTCGGGCAGGACGGCATTGGTTGTTTTTACAGGGCTTGGAGGCTTAAAGGGAATGCTCGTACCGGTATCGGAAACCTATAAAAAGAAAATGCTTTACCGTGCCGTGCAGACACTTCCCGGTGTGGGCAGTTCAATAGAAACGGTTACGCAGACTGTCTGGGGGGCGGCTAAAATTATTAAAAATGGTATCGGTATGGCGGCGGTCATTGCTGTGTTGATTGTCTGTGCAGTTCCTGTTTTAAAGCTGGTACTGATGGCAGTGCTGTTTAAAGTGACAGCGGCAGTAATTGAACCGGTGGCGGATAAAAGGGTGGTAAAGGCAGTCAATGCACTGGGAACGGCAGTCGGAATGCTTCTGATGACGGTACTGGCAGCAGTCAGTTTATTTTTACTGATGCTGGCAATGATTGTGATGATGACGGGATTACAGTAAGAAGGGAAGTGGACAATGGAAGCTGTACTATCGTGGGTAAAACAAATTTTTATTTTGAGTATTTTATCAACGGTTGTCACACATTTGATGCCGTCAGCAAAATATACGAAGTACGCATCGTATATCTGCGGACTGCTGATTGTCATGGTGTGTATACAGCCGCTTGCGGCAGTTTTTCACGGAGGCATTTCACCGGATAAAATTTATGAGTCTGTCATGACCTATAATCATAGTAACCGGCTAAAGCAGGAACTGACGTACCGGGAAGGGGATTCTGCACAGTCTGTCATGGAAGCCTATGAAAAAGAAACGGCAAAAACCGTGGAAGAATATGTACTGGAAAACGGTTATTACCCTGCAAAAACAACCGTTACGGTGGAGAAAGACAAAGACAGCAAAGACTATGGAAAGATATGCGCTGTATCAGTGGTTTTATCGGAGAAAAAAGAACAGCAGATTTCAGTTGAACAGATTGTTATCGGGGAAAGCACAGAAGAAAAAAAACAGGAAATATCGCAGGATTACAGTACACTGCGAAATGAACTGGCACAGCTTTTACATATTACAATTTCATGTGTGGAGGTAAAACAGAAGTCCCGGTGAAAACAGGAGGTGAAAAGATTTCATGGCACCGATAAAATGGAACAGAATTTTTGAAAAAATTCAGAATAAATCCGGCAAAGAGAAAATAACAATAGTAGTACTTACAGGGATTTTACTGCTTGTAATTTCACTTCCGACCGGTTCAAAGTCCGGACAGACAGAAACGAATGAAAATACACAGACCCGGCAGACCGGATTGTCAGAAAGCGCAAAAAGCTACGAAACGGTGTTGGAAGAAAAACTGGAAAAAGCATTAAAAAAAGTAGAGGGGGTCGGAGAAGTCAGTGTAGTCATCACATTAAAAAATACATCAGAAAAAATTATTGCGGCGGATTCGGATTACAGTGAAAGCGTGATCCAGGAAAGCGACAGTGCCGGGGGCGTGCGCAGTACTACACAGCAAAGCGGAAGCACAAGCAATATTTATTACGATACGCAGGAGGGCAGTGAGCCGTATGTCACCAAAGAAAATATGCCGGAGGTGGAGGGCATTGTCATTGTTGCAAAGGGAGGTGGTGACGGAAATGTATGCGCTGATATTACAGCCGCGGCAGAAGCACTGCTTGGAGTACCCGCACATAAAATTAAAGTTTTGAAAATGAATTAAAAATCTGGAGGTTGTTTTGAAAAAGATTAAAAAGAATCAGCTGATTATTACGGCACTGGCAATTATGATAGCTGCGGCAGGCTACATAAATTACACCGGCAATTTATCGGATATTATCACGGTAAATGACACGGTAAGCACACAGGACCCGACGTCCAATCCGGTCGATGAGGTATCCGGCGACATTTTAAGCAACGATGCCGAACCGGATGAGCAGAGTCTTCAGGAACCGGGCAGTGTGGTACTCACTTCGGGTAACGGTGTGTCTTCAAGTGTGGTTTCGGAAGCAAAGTTAAACCGCGAACAGATCCGTGCAAAAAATAAAGAAACCTTACTGGAAGTTATTAATAATGCCGCACTGACCGAGAGTGCAAAGGCAGAGGCGGTGGCGCAGCTTTCAGCAATTACGGATAATTCGGAAAAAGAAATTGCGGCGGAGCTGCTGCTTGAAGCCAAAGGCTTTTCCGATGCGGCAGTGTCCATTTTAGACGGAAACGTGGATGTTGTCATCAATCAGACACAGCTGACCGATACGCAGAAAGCACAGATTGAAGATATCGTAAAAAGAAAAACAGGAGTGGCGGCAGACAAGATTACAATAAATGTTTGCAATAATCAGAAAAATTGATTATAATATCTAATAAGTACATTTCGATAATTAGGAGGTTTATCTATGACGAAAGAGTTTGAAGATAGAGGAAACACTTATACAATCCGCGAGAACGTAAGCAATATCGGTGAAGTAAGAGTTGCGGATGAGGTTGTGGCAATTATCGCAGGACTTGCTGCAACAGAGATTGAAGGCGTGAAATCTATGGCAGGCAATATTACAAATGAACTGGTAAGCAAGCTGGGTATGAAGAACCTTTCCAAGGGTGTAAAGGTCAATGTCAGTGAGGAAAACGTTTCTGTTGATTTAGCACTCAATATCAGATACGGTTATGAGATTCCGGTTGTATCCAAAAAGGTACAGGAAAAGGTAAAATCTGCAATTGAAACCATGACAGGGCTTGAAGTCAGTGTCGTCAATATTAAGATTGCAGGCGTAGATGTTGAGGCACAGTAAACAGGTGCCGGCGCAGCATGAAAGTGGAAGAATCCGTAGGATATTTTTTTGACATATCGGACGGGTTTTCCATTTTTATGTGCGGATTTCAGACAGATTTTAGGCGATTGTCCGCAGACAGGGCAATGGAAAAGTGTTTACTTGGAATCAATTCTTGTTTGGTTTCAAGATATTTTTTTGTAAAGCTGTTTTACAGCAGAAAGGACAACAATGACAAGATCGGTAATCAGGGAACATATTTTTAAGCTGCTGTTTCGTGTGGAATTTCATGATGCACACGAACTGGACGGACAGATTCGTCTGTATATGAACGAACTTGGAACAATCAGCGAGGCTGACTGCAAATATATTACAGAGAAAACACAGACGATTGCAGCACTGCTTCCTGAAATAGATGAAAAAATTAACAGTGTATCGGAAGGCTGGCCGGTAAACAGACTGGGTAAGGCAGAACTTGCCATTATGCGTCTTGCCGTTTATGAAATGCTGTATGATGAGGATATTCCGGTAAATGTGGCGATTAACGAAGCCGTGGAACTGGCAAAAAATTACGGCGGGGATAATGCACCGTCTTTTGTAAACGGTGTGCTTGCAAAGCTTGCAAAATAGAAAAAAGGCAGCGTCTGCGGAAAGGAGAAAAATATGCCGGGCGTGTATACGGTAACACAGATGAATTCTTACATTAAGAATATGTTCCGGCAGGATTTTGTGCTGAGCAGGATTTCTGTAAAAGGTGAGGTTTCAAACTGTAAGTATCACACTTCCGGGCATATTTACTTTTCCTTAAAGGACCGGCAGGGCGTGAAGTCTGCTATCAAGTGTGCAGGCAGTGCCAAAAACTTAGAGTTCCGGTTAGAGAACGGCATGCAGGTGATTGTAAGCGGCAGAATTGACGTTTACGAGCGGGACGGAAAATACCAGCTGTATGCCAATGCCATTGAGGCAGACGGACAGGGCGATTTATATAAACAATTTGAAGCGTTAAAGAAAAGCTATGAAGAAATGGGATATTTCAGCCCGGAATATAAACGTCCTATTCCTTCATTTTCACGAAGAATCGGTATTGTAACGGCGGCAACGGGGGCGGCGGTGCATGATATTATGAATATTTCATACCGCAGAAATCCGTATGTGGCGCTGTATCTGTACCCGGCACTGGTGCAGGGAGAGCAGGCGGCAGAAAGCATTGCAGAAGGTATCTGTACACTCGATGAAAAGAATCTGGATGTATTGATTGTCGGCAGAGGCGGCGGTTCCATGGAAGACTTGTGGGCATTTAACGAAGAGCCGGTGATTGAAGCAGTTTTTGCGGCAAAGACACCGGTGATTTCCGCGGTTGGACATGAAACTGATTTTACCATTACCGATTTTGTGGCGGACTTACGCGCACCGACGCCATCTGCGGCAGCAGAGCTGGCAGTCTGTGATATTTCTGCAATAGAAGCGCAGATTGCAGCATATGAAAAGGCATTGTATACGGCGGCAGTGCGTAAGATTTCAGACAGTAAAAATGTACTGGAAAACTACAGGCTCCGGCTGGCTGTTTTTAACCCGGTGAGCAGGATTGAGGATGGACGGCAGTATACCATGCAGGCAGAAGAACGGCTGGAGAAGGCACTGTATCAGGTGCTTGCGGCAAAGCGGCATCAGATGGAACTGCTTGCAGCACGCTTAAACGGTGTTTCCCCGCTTGCAAAGCTGGGACAGGGATATGCGTATGTATCCGCAGAGGACGGAACGAGAATCAGAAGCACCGCGGATGTGGCGGAAAAGTCCCTGATGAAAATTTATTTAAAAGACGGATATGTAAAGGCACAGGCATTGGAGGTTACGCATGGCAAAGGCACAGACGCTTGAACAGTCATTTGAAAAGCTCGAACAGATTATAGGAAATCTTGAAAACGGGGACGTTTCGTTAGAAGATTCTTTCAAATTATATAATGAAGGCATGAAACTGATTCAGAACTGCAATCAGCAGCTGGACAAGGTGGAAAAAAAGATTGTGGTACTCAATCAAAAAGAGGGTGACGAAGATGAATTTTAATGAGGAATTAAAGCAGCGTGTAGAGCAGATTAATGCCCTGCTTGCGGCAAAGCTCCCGGCAGAAGAAGGGATGCAGCAGCGCGTGGCGGAGGCGATGAATTACAGTGTCAATGCGGGCGGAAAAAGACTGCGCCCGATGCTTCTTTTGGAGGTGTACAGACTGCTTGGCGGAACGGATGAAAAAATTACAGAACCGTTTATGGCAGCGCTGGAATGTATTCATACGTATTCACTGGTGCATGATGATTTACCGGCAATGGACAATGACGATTACCGCCGCGGCAAATTAACAACCCATAAAAAATTCGGGGAAGACTTTGGTGTGCTGGCGGGAGACGGACTGCTTAATTACGCGTATGAACTGTTGTTTAACGGCATTTCAGAAGTGACGGAACCAGACGATTTAATCCGATGTGTAAAGGCGGCAAAGGTGATTGCATACAAGGCAGGCATTTACGGCATGGTCGGCGGCCAGTCACTGGATGTGTGGCTGACGGACAAGCCGATGAATGAAGCACAGCTTGAATTCATCTTTAATCTAAAGACCGGAGCGCTCATTGAAGCAGCATTTATGGCGGGAGCAATTCTTGCCGGGGCAGATGACCGGACGGTTGAAAAAATGGAAAAAGCCGGCAATCTGATCGGTGTGGCATTCCAGATTCAGGATGATATTTTAGATGTCACAAGCACGCAGGAAGTCCTCGGAAAACCGGTATTAAGTGATGAAAAAAATCATAAAACGACATACGTCACATTATACGGAATGGAAAAAGCCGAAAAAGATGTGATAGAGATGTCAAATGAAGCACTGCGTCTGATTGAAGAAACCGGGGAAAATGAATTTTTAGATGAACTTGTGCGCAGACTGATTCACAGAGAAAAATAAGCTGTTTGGTGACAGCGGAGGTTCGTATGATACTTGAAAAGATTAACAAGCCCAATGATATTAAGGCACTTGACCCGATTGAATATAACCAGCTGGCAGATGAAATCCGGCAGTTTCTGATTGAAAATATCAGTAAAACGGGCGGACATCTGGCATCCAATCTGGGTGTTGTTGAATTGACGATGGCACTGCATCTGGTATTTAATCTTCCACAGGATAAATTAATCTGGGACGTGGGACATCAGGCATATACCCATAAAATTTTAACGGGCAGAAAAAATCAGTTTGACCAGCTGCGTAAATTCGGCGGCATGAGCGGATTTCCAAAGCGCAATGAAAGTCATTACGATGCATTTGATACGGGACACAGTTCGACTTCAATTTCAGCGGGACTGGGATATGTCAGCGCCCGCGATATCAAAAAAGAGCATTACAGCGTGATTTCTGTTATCGGTGACGGCGCTTTGACCGGCGGCATGGCATATGAAGCGTTAAATAACGCATCACAGGTAAAGGGAAACTTTATTATTGTGTTAAATGATAACAATATGTCAATTTCCAAAAATGTCGGCGGGGTATCCAAAATGCTTGGTGAAATCCGTGCTTCCAACTCCTATTATGATTTAAAGGAAGGGGTTACCAACACATTGTATAAGATGCCTATGGGCAGTGTGATTGTGGACAAGATTAAAAAGACAAAAAGCAATATTAAGCAGCTTATTGTTCCCAATCAGATGTTTGAAGGCATGGGCATTACCTATTTAGGTCCGGTAGATGGTCATGATATTGAAAAACTGATAAAAATTTTTAAGGTGGCTAAGCGGATTGACCATGCCGTGCTGGTACATGTGGTGACCCAGAAAGGCCACGGATACAGACCGGCGGAGCGTAATCCGAGCAAATATCACGGTATTGCACCGTTTGATATTAAGACCGGAAATGTGTTAAAAAACGAGAATGGCAAAAGTTATTCGGAAGTTTTTTCAGAGGCGGTCTGTAAGCTGGCAAAGAAGGATGCAAAGATTGCGGCAATTACGGCGGCGATGCCGGACGGAACGGGTCTTGCCAAGTTTTCACGGTGGTATCCGGAACGCTTTTTTGATGTAGGCATTGCGGAGGCACATGCCGTTACATTTTCGGCAGGACTGGCAGCAGGCGGTTTAAAGCCGGTATTTGCCGTGTATTCATCTTTTCTGCAGCGTGCCTATGACCAGATATTACACGATGTCTGTATCCAGCAGTTACACGTGGTCTTTGCAATTGACCGCGCAGGACTGGTAGGCAGTGATGGAGAAACTCATCAGGGAATATTTGACTTGTCGTATCTGTCAAATATTCCGAATATGACAGTGTTTGCACCGAAAAACGCGTGGGAGCTGGAAGCGGGACTCGAATTCGGACTGGAAGAATATAATGGTCCGTTTGCGCTCAGATATCCGCGTGGAACAGCGGTGACGGCATTTGAAGAATTTAAGCAGCCGATTGTATATGGTGAAGCAGAAGTGATGTATTATGAAAAAGATATTGCCCTGCTTGCGGTCGGCAGCATGGTGGAAACAGCAGACATTGTACGGAAAAATTTAAAAGCACAGGGGTACTCTGTCACGCTGATTAATGCACGTTTTGTAAAGCCGATTGACGAATCGGCGGTATTTAAATGCGGCAGGGAACACAATCTGATTGTAACCATGGAAGAAAATGTGATTTCCGGCGGGTTCGGTGAGAGTGTCTGTCAGCTGGTTTCAGATTTACAGTTACCGGTGCGGGTGTTAAACATTTCACTGCCTGATGATTACATTGAGCATGGCAGCGTTGATATTTTACGCTGTGAAGCCGGAATTGATGCGGAAACCGTAACGGAACGCATTATTTCATTTTATGAAAATATCGTACTTTAGAATGGAGCAGATATGGCAAAAGAACGTTTGGATGTACTGCTGGTATCGCGGGGACTGGCAGAGTCAAGAGAAAAAGCAAAAGCAATTATTATGTCAGGAAATGTCTATGTAGACGGTCAGAAAGAAGACAAGGCAGGCTCGAATTTTCCTGCGGAAGCCGTGATAGAGGTCCGAGGCAATACATTAAAATACGTAAGCCGCGGTGGCTTAAAATTAGAAAAAGCAATGGAAAATTTCGATGTGACACTGGCGGGGAAAATCTGCATGGACGTCGGTTCTTCCACGGGCGGATTTACGGACTGTATGTTACAGAATGGTGCAGTCAAAGTCTATGCGGTTGATGTGGGACACGGACAGCTTGCATGGAAACTGCGCAATGATGAACGTGTGGTCTGCATGGAAAAGACAAATATCCGCTATGTGACACCGGAAGATGTTGCTGACAAAATCAATTTTTCAAGCATTGATGTATCCTTTATTTCACTGACTAAGGTTTTAGGACCGGTTAAGGAACTTTTGTCCGATGACGGACAAATTGTCTGTCTGATTAAGCCACAGTTTGAAGCAGGCAGGGAAAAAGTCGGCAAGCATGGCGTGGTACGTGACAGTGCAGTGCATCTGGAAGTGATTGAAAAAGTGATTGATTTTGCAATATCAATTGGATTTGAAGTGCTCAATCTCGAATTTTCACCGGTAAAAGGACCGGAGGGGAATATTGAATATCTGCTGCATCTGCAGAAACATACAGAGGGCAGTTATCCGGACGTTCCGTTTGAAGCGGCACAGGTTGTAGAAAAAGCACATGCGGCACTCGATTAAGAAACACTGGAGGCGCAGATACGCTGATGAAGAAGTTTTATATTATTACAAATAAGGCTAAAGATGCAGATTACAGTTTTACAAAAGAAATTGAACAGTATCTGAAAAAAAACGGTGCGGTCTGTCTAAGCAGCAATCAGGAGAAGGCGGGCGGTGATGCGGAGTACCGCTATACCGATGCAAGGCAGATTCCGGCAGATACAGAGTGCATTATTGTACTTGGCGGGGACGGGACACTGATCCAGGCAGCAAGAGATGTCAATAAAACCAATATTCCGCTGCTTGGCGTGAATATCGGGACACTTGGGTATCTGACCGATGCCGACAGAAGCACCGTATATGAAGCACTGAACTGCTGTATGCAGGATGCTTATGAAATCGATACGCGCATGATGCTTTCAGGGACGATTTACCGCGACGGTGAACCGGTTTTTGAAAATACGGCATTAAACGATATTGTAATCAGCCGGTGCGGGACACTGCGTGTCATAGATTTTGATGTACACGTAAATGGCGAATATTTAAATTCCTACAGTGCGGACGGTGTAATTGTATCCACGGCAACAGGTTCCACGGCATACAGTCTGTCGGCGGGGGGACCGATTATCCAGCCGAATGCACAGATGATGATGATTACACCGATTTGTCCGCATACATTAAACCAGCGCAGTATTATATTCGGCGCGGAAGATGAAATTGTGATTGAAATGAGTGACA
>OGDE01001576.1_pt1 | contig 13722 bp, 10 predicted proteins | sample 1570321 | NCBI WGS metagenome assembly OGDE01 (sample SAMEA2581976, study PRJEB24529) | metagenome | biome: Human gut stool | place: China | collected 2011 | reverse complement strand
TGTATGCGTTGGATATTAATGAAAAGGACAGAGTATGGTATAGTGAAAATGAGTTCCGCAAAATCTGAATAAATTGTGAACTTTATCGAATTAGAGAAGAAAATGATTGACGAAAAAAAGTAGTTCGTGTATAATGCGGGTAGAGTTTTTGAAAAGAATAAGGGCTTTTAAAAGCAGACAATGGCGTCTTGAAGTAAGGTGCTATTTGTCTGCTTTTTTGGTTTACGCTCGATTGAAATTTCAAAAACCTGCAGACTTAAAAACTGACTTTTAGAACCTTTAAGAGGAGGAAATGTTATGAGGCTTAATCCAAAAGAGCAGGAAAAATTAATGCTTCACATGGCAGGAAATCTTGCGAAAGAGAGAAAAGAGAGAGGACTGAAATTGAATTATGTAGAGGCACTTGCCTACATCAGTTCAGAACTTTTAGAACTTGCCAGAGATGGAAAAACAGTGGTAGAACTGATGCAGCTTGGAACAAAAATACTGACAAAGGATGACGTAATGGAAGGTGTAGCAGATATGATTGGAGAAGTTCAGGTCGAAGCAACCTTTCCGGATGGAACCAAACTTGTAACAGTACATAACCCGATTCAGTAAAGGAGGCAATTAGATGAAAATTGGTGAAATTATTCCGGCAGAAAGGGGTATTACATTAAATGAAGGCAAAAAAACAGTAACCATTCTTGTTGCAAATAAAGGAGACAGACCGGTTCAGGTAGGTTCTCATTATCATTTTTTTGAAGTAAATAAATGTCTGTCTTTTGATAGAGAAAAGGCTTATGGATATCATTTGGATATTGCATCCGGTACTTCGGTTCGTTTTGAGCCGGGTGAAGAAAAAGAGGTACAGTTAACCGAGATGGGTGGAAGAAAACGTGTCTTTGGGTTAAATGATTTAACCCGTGCCCAGACAGGTGAAGATACCAAAGCGACATCGATGGAAACAGCAAAATTAAAAGGATTTCTGTAAGGAGGTACGAAGATGAGTGTAAAAATTTCCGGAAGTAAATATGCAGCAATGTACGGACCAACTGTCGGAGACAAGGTTCGTCTGGCAGATACCAGTCTTGTAATTGAAGTAGAAAAAGATTATACCACTTATGGGGATGAAGTCAAATTCGGTGGTGGAAAAACCATTCGTGATGGTATGGGACAGTCTGTAAAAACCTGTAGTAAAGATGGAGACTTAGACCTGGTTATTACAAATGCATTAATCGTGGATTCTACAGGAATCGTAAAGGCAGATATCGGAATTAAAGATGGCAAAATCAAGGGAATCGGAAAAGCCGGAAACCCGGATATTATGGATGGTGTGACACCGGGAATGACAGTCGGTGCATCCACAGAAGCACTTGCAGGCGAAGGCATGATTGTCACAGCAGGTGGAATTGATACCCATATTCATTTCATCAGTCCTCAGCAGATTGACTGTGCGCTTTACAGTGGAGTCACAACCATGATTGGTGGTGGAACAGGTCCGGCAGATGGAACAAATGCGACAACTTGTACTCCCGGACCATGGAATTTAAGAATGATGTTAAAGGCAGCCGAAGAATATCCGATGAATCTTGGATTTCTTGGAAAAGGAAACTGCTCCGATGAAGCGCCTTTGATTGAACAGGTAAAAGCAGGAGCAATGGGATTAAAAATCCATGAAGACTGGGGTGCAACACCGGCGGTTATCAATCACTGCTTAAATGTTGCAGATGAATACGATGTACAGGTAGCCATTCATACCGATACCTTAAATGAGGGCGGATGTGTTGAAGATACCCTTGCAGCAATCGGTGGAAGAACGATTCATACTTATCATACAGAAGGCGCCGGCGGTGGACATGCACCGGATATCATCCGTGCGGCAGCAGCACCAAACGTACTGCCATCCTCAACAAACCCGACGATGCCTTATACTGTAAATACTTTAGATGAGCATTTGGATATGCTTATGGTATGCCACCATCTGGATAAAAAGATTCCGGAAGATGTAGCATTTGCAGATTCCAGAATTCGTCCGGAGACCATTGCAGCAGAAGATGTGCTTCATGATATGGGAATTTTCAGCATGATGAGTTCTGATTCACAGGCAATGGGACGTGTCGGCGAAGTTATCACACGTACCTGGCAGACAGCAAGCAAAATGAAAGACGAACGCGGAGCACTTCCGGAAGACGAAGGCAAAGGAAATGACAACTTCCGTGTAAAACGTTATATCGCAAAATATACGATCAATCCGGCATTAACACATGGTATTGCAGATTATGTAGGTTCTGTGGAAAAAGGCAAGTTCGCAGACCTGGTACTGTGGAAACCGGCATTCTTCGGTGCAAAACCGGATATGATCATCAAAGGCGGCATGATCATTGCATCTAAGATGGGTGATGCAAATGCATCCATCCCGACCACACAGCCGGTTCTCTATCAGCCGATGTTCGCAGCACATGGAAAGGCAAAAAATGAAGCATGCCTGACTTTTGTTTCTAAAGCAGCTTACGATGCAGATATCAAAGATGCATACGGACTGGAAAAAACCGTTGTTCCGGTAAAAGGATGCCGCACGATCGCCAAGAAAGACATGGTATTTAATAATCGCACACCGAAGATTACCGTAGATTCGGAAACCTATGAAGTGACGGTCGACGGAGAATCCATCACATCCAAACCGGCACAGAAACTGCCGCTTACACAGCTGTATAACTTATTTTGATGTCCAAGGGAGAAATGGACATAAAATGGATGCTTGCATACATTTTTATGTCTATGAATCCCGCCAAATCACGAAAAAGCAGCCATTTTTCGCAGAAAAATGAGCGGATTTTGAGGACATCAATTTAAATAAAGAGTTAGGAGGAACAAAATGTTAGGAGTTTGCCTTTTATTTGTGGGAATTGTACTGATCAACAACGGCATGTGTACGCTGTACAAAGTCGATGGCAAATCGGCGGCAGTGATGAATTTGCTGACCGGAGGCCTGTCGGTCTTTATCAATTTCGTGAGCCTGGTACAGGGCAACTATTATGCGGCAGGAACCGGACTTCTGTTTGGATTTACCTATCTGTTTGTCGCATTCAGCAAGATTTACAAGCTCAGCCCGATTCCGTTTGCATGGTTTTCCACCTTTGTTGCAGTCAATGCACTGATCTTTGGAACCATCGAGGGAATTACCGGAAGTGCAGCACTTGGAATTACCGCAGATATCCGCTGGGCAGGTATCTGGTATCTGTGGGCAATCCTCTGGGGAACTGCATTTGTAGAAGATATCATGGGCAAAAAGCTCGGAAAATTTGTACCGCTGCTTCAGGTGTTTGAAGGTGTGGTCACCGCATGGATTCCGGGAATCATGCTGATCTTAGGAGTATGGTAGAATGGTTTGTGAAAAAGTAATCGGAAAATTAAAAGATGTGGATATCGCAGGAAAAACAGTAGAATATGTGGATATCGAATGGCATGAAGCATTTAAAAAGATCCATCGAAAAGTGACCGGTCAGGGTCGTGAAGTGGGCATCCGTATGGATGATTCCATTCTGACAAGAGGACTGTTTCAGGACGATGTGATCTATGATGCAGACGGTGTGGTGATCGTGGTCAACACACCGCCGTGCGAAGTGATCGAAGTATCGCTTGCACCGGGACACGAAAAATATGTTGCAAAGGTCTGCTACGAGATCGGCAACCGCCATGCACCGCTCTTCTGGGGCGATAAAGAAAATACCTTTATCACCATTTACAATGAGCCGATGATGGCGATGCTGGAAAAACTGCACGGGGTAAAAGCAGAAAAAACCGTGCGGAAACTTGATTTTGACCGACGGATTTCCGCAGCGATCCACAACCATCATCACTGAGAATATAAAAGATATTACGGTGCCGGGGCAGAATGTGCTCCGGCATCACAAAAAGAGAGGAACGGATATGGACAGAGAACAGGAAATTCGCCGTTTCTTCTTATTGCAGGTAAATGACGCACTTTTCCCGATCGGAGGCTATTCTCACTCGCAGGGACTGGAAACTTACATCCAGCAGGGAAGCGTCTGCGATGAGAAAACAGCGGCAGAATATATTCATAAAAAACTGCGTTTCGCACTTGCTTATACCGATCTGCTGGCAGTTCGTCTTGCGTGGGAACTGGCAGATCAAAGTGATGCAGACGGACTGGATGAGCTGGAAGAAATCCTCGGAGCATCCAGGATTCCTTTTGAACAGCGGGAAGCGTCCAGAAAAATGGGTTCCCGTTTTGCAAAAACAATCGAAAAACTGCATGCAGAAACGATGCCGATGAAAAACAGAGAAATTTTTGAAACGTATCTGGACGCAAGAAAGGGAAAAGCGGTCAGTCACTGCATTGTGTACGGAGTTTTCTGTGCGGCTCTTGGAATCGAGGAAGAAGAGACGTTGTATCATTATTTATATGCACAGACTTCCGCAATGGTAACAAACTGTGTCAAAACCATCCCGCTCAGTCAGAGTGCAGGACAGCAGCTTTTGAGCGGATGTTATCCGGAATTTGCAGAAATTCTGGAAGAGATCCGAACTTACAGCGAAGAGGACCTGTGCCTGTCAGCACCGGGATTTGATATTCGTGGAATCCAGCACGAAAAACTGTATTCCAGATTGTATATGTCATAGCAGGAGGAAAAAGTATGTCATACGTGAAAATTGGAGTTGCCGGCCCGGTAGGTTCCGGAAAAACAGCACTTATCGAAGCATTATCAAGAAAAATGGCAAAAGACTACAGCATTGGTGTCATCACCAATGATATTTATACAAAGGAAGACGCACAGTTTCTGGCAAAAAACAGTGTTCTTCCGGTCGAGCGGATCATCGGTGTGGAAACCGGCGGATGCCCGCATACGGCAATCCGTGAAGATGCCTCGATGAACCTTGAAGCAGTTGATGAAATGATGGAGCGTTTCCCGGATATTGAACTGCTCTTTATCGAGAGCGGCGGAGATAACCTTTCCGCAACCTTCAGCCCAGAACTGGTAGATGCCACGATTTTCGTGATCGATGTTGCAGAAGGAGATAAAATTCCGAGAAAAGGCGGTCCTGGTATCACAAGATCAGATCTGCTTGTCATCAACAAAATCGACCTCGCACCATATGTCGGAGCAAGTCTGGAAGTCATGGAACGTGATTCAAAGAAAATGCGTGGTGACCGTCCATTCCAGTTTACCAACATCCGCGGGGATGAAAATGTGGATAAAGTAGTAGAATGGATCAAAAAAAGTGTATTGCTGGAAGATCTGTAAGCAAAATGTTCGACTTGAACGCAGAGAAGCGGATTGTGAATGTCCGCTTTACTTCACAGCAAGAATATAAGAAGCATTTTTGAAAAATAAAAAAGAAAGGCGGACGAACATTTGACAGAAAACAAATTCGGAAAAATATCCAGACTGTCGATCCGCACCGGAAGCCGGGATGGAAAAACCATAGTGGAAGATCTTTCCTTTACTGCACCTTATAAAGTTATGACACCATTTCCAAAAGAAGATGGCGGAATTTCCATTATGCCGCTGTGTGCTTCGGCCGGAATCATGGAAGGTGATGTTCAGGAGTTCATCTTTCAGATTTCCGAAGAAAGCAATCTGGAATTTCTTTCTCAGTCTTTTGATAAAGTGCATAAGATGAAAGAGGGACTGGCACGCCGGAGTGTGACGGCAGAAGTGAAAAAAAATGCAGTCTTCTGTTATTATCCGCAGCCGGTGATCCCATATGCACAGTCTGCATTTGAAAGTAATATGAAAATCCATCTCGAAGACGAAAGTTCAAGATTCTTTCTGATGGAAATCATTTCCTGCGGTCGAAAAGCATCCGGGGAACGCTTTCGCTACCGGAAGTATGCATCGAAAGTTTCCGTCTGGCGAAGCGGCAGCCTGATCTACCGGGACAACACCCGCTATGAGCCGGAAAAAATGGATATGGAAGGCATCGGTATGTACGAAGGTTACACGCATATGGCAAATATCTTTCTGACCGGCGGCAGCGAAGAACTGCAGCAGAATATCTGGGAGATCCTGGAACAGGAACCGGAGTGCGATGGCGGCGTGACAAAACTGGTGCAGAATGATCTCGCTGTCCGGATATTCGGACAAAGAGCACAGAAACTGCAGGAAGTGGCAGAGAAAATGAAGGCGGCTTTCCTGGGAAACGAATAGACAAACTGTATACAGAAAAAAGTGTATGTGCAAATGAACGAATTCCCAGAAGGGCACGTAAAAGTGCCTTCTTAGGAATTCGTTCATTTTGCATATTGCCGTAAGTTTCCAGAGCTGATAAAACAGGTTCCTGGAAGCGTGGATGTTTCCGATGGAATCAACGAAACTGGCGAAATAGACAATAAACGGACAGAGAATATGTAGAAAATTACTAAAAAGCGAACGCTTGATAAAAATAAATAGTAACAATATAGACAAAAACATAAAAATGTACTATAATAAACTTAACATGTATACCGAGAGGGTGCTGGAAGTCCCGCACAGCGGGACTTCATTTTTCGCAGAGATTTTCAAAATGACAAAAAGTCTGCGAAAAGAGAGGAAGAAAAAATTGCAGCTGAAAAGGAAACGGAACGGCTGCAAAAGAAAAAATGCATAAAAGGAGGAATGTACATGCATTTGAGAAAGAAAATTTTGTCTGTAGTGTTAGCCGGTGCCATGATCGGCGGTGAGCTTCTGACCGGTATCGGCAGTTTCTCACTGAACGTCAGTGCAGCCGACAGCAGTTTCGCAGGAGAAGAGTGGTATGACCAGATTGCCACAGTAGAGGAAAACAGAGAGCCGGCTCATGCGTATTTTACACCATATGAGTCAGCAGAGAAAGCTTTGACCAATGAGAAATCCATTCTGGATGAGGATGCATCCGAGTCCGCTTACAAACAGTCTCTGAATGGTACCTGGAAATTCAAGTTTGCCCAGAAACCGGCAGACCGCGAAAAACAGGCAAAAGGTGCAGATGCAAAAAATTATGTGGAGAACTGGGATACCTCAGGCTGGGATGACATCAAAGTTCCAAGCTCCATTCAGACGATCAAGGATGCAGACGGCAATTTCAAATACGAAAAGCCGATCTATGTAAACCAGAGATATCCGTGGCAGAACTATGAAAATGTCAGCCTTGGAGCAAACGTTACAGCACCGACCGTAAACAACAGTGTCGGCCAGTACAAGAGAACCTTTACCGTTCCTTCAGACTGGGATGGAAGAGATGTTTTCGTATCCTTTGAAGGTGTAGAGTCCGCATTCTATTTATATGTAAACGGACAGAGAGTCGGATACGGCGAAGACAGCTACACGACCGACGAGTTCAATATCACAAGTTATTTGAAAAAAGGCGAAAATACCATCGCAGTGGAAGTTTATCGCTGGTCTACCGGAAGTTATCTGGAGAACCAGGACTTTATCCGTATGAGCGGCATTTTCCGTGATGTAAATCTTTACTCGAAAGCAAAAGTAGAGATGCGTGACCTGTTTGTAAAGACAGATCTGGATGATAACTATAAAGATGCAACGCTGACGCTGGATGCAGATATCCGTAACCTCGGTGATGATACAGCAGCAGGCAAGAAATATACCGTATCTGCTGATCTTTATAAGATCGACGGCAAGACAAAAGTGTGGTCTGAGCCGATGGTGATCGAAGCAACTGTTCCGGCAGCAAAGGAAAGTGTGGCAGAGAAAGCAGATGACAAGGGAAAAACCTTTAGCGGAAGCAAACAAGTAACCAATCCGGACAAGTGGTTTGCAGATACTCCGAATCTGTATATGCTTCTTGTTCAGTTAAAAGACGAAAATGGCAATGTCATTGAGACGACTGTTCAGAGAGTCGGATTCCGCGAGATCAGCAAAGCAGATATCAACGAAGCAGGTCAGGAACAGGTACAGATCAACGGTGAAAAGATCATGTTCCGTGGTACAAACCGTCATGAAACAGATGACCAGGACGGACGTGCAATCTCCAAAGAAGATATCACAACCGACCTGAAGATAATGAAGCAGTTCAATGTCAATGCGATCCGTACCAGCCATTATCCGAACAATCCATATATGTACGGACTGGCAGATGAGCTGGGTATTTATATCTGTGATGAGACGAATGCAGAGTCCCACATCGGTGCGACAAGCAGCAACATCCCGTCCGGATATCCGATCTGGAATACTTCCGTTATGGACCGCACCCAGAACATGGTAGAACGTGATAAGAACCATCCATCCGTAGTGATCTGGTCCCTTGGTAATGAAGCTACTTATCAGGTTTACAATATGGATGAAAACTACTGCTTCTACAATTCCACACAGTGGATCCTGGAGCGTGACCCGTCCCGTATCCGTAAATACGAGCGTGATAACCGCTATACAAAGGGTGACCGCAAAAAATCCATGGTAGATATCTATTCCTCCCAGTACTGGGGTGTAGATTCTGTCAAGAGTCAGGTAACAAACACCGGTAATAAGCTGCCGTATATCCAGTCTGAGTATGCACATGCAATGGGTAATGCCCTTGGTAACTTCAAAGAGTACTGGGATATTTTCCGTAACTACCCGAATGCACAGGGTGGATTTATCTGGGACTGGATCGATCAGTCTGTTTCTACAAAAGTAGAAAATACAACAACTTACACGATCACAGATCTGAACACTGGTGTTGCAACGAAATTTGACGGAAAAGTTACCGAAGGACGCAACAATACAAAAGCGATCCAGGGAACTTATGCAGCGACGGACAGTGCAAAACTGGCAACCAACAGCACAACCGGTATCACACTGGATGTATGGGTAAAACCATCGGAGAACTTTACAAAATCCGCACAGGCGTTTATTTCCAGAGGAGACAGTGACGGTTACAACCTTCAGATTGACCGCTATGGTAAATTTGAATTCTTTGTAGATGGATGGAGCGGAGGTACCTTATCCGCAGATATTCCGGCTGATTTCACAGACGGAAACTGGCATCGTCTGACGGCAACTTATATCGGTACCGAGTACAAGCTGTATTACGATGGAAAACAGCTTGCAACAGGACAAAGAACCAACAAGACAACCTGTGATGCATCCAGCAATCCGATCGACATCACCATCGGAGCATCCGCAGACCAGTCCGGAAGAACCTTCAACGGTGCAATCGACCGTGCAGCCGTGATCAAAGGTGTTATGACAGAGGAACAGATCCAGAATACAAACGATAATCTGGACGCAGTAAAAGATAACGTAGCTTATTCTATTGACTTTGGATCTGCTTCCATTAAATCAGAAGGAACAAACTACAAAGACAGCACATACTTCGCATACGGCGGAGACTGGGGCGAGACGGTAAATGATAATGATTTCTGTGCAAACGGTATCTTAAATGCAGACCGCACACCTTCCGCAGAACTGTATGAAGTCAAGAAAGTACATCAGGAAGTTTCCTTCTATGATGACGGTGAAGCAGCAAACGGAAAAGTCCGTGTTGTAAACGAGTTCCTGAACACCAACCTGAACAAATACAATGTCTCCTGGACATTAAAAGAAGATAACAAAGTGATCGGAAGCGGTCAGCTTAGCGAGGAGCAGAAGAACATCGCACCGCAGGCAGAAGCTACCGTAACACTGGCAAACTTCCCGAAAGTAAGTGCGACAGCAGGTTCTGACTATACACTGACACTCTCCGTAACACTGAAAGAAGATGCTGCGTGGGCAGGCGATTATTACGGACATGAAGGTGATGAGATTGCATTTGAAGAATTTGATCTTGCTTACACTCCGGAAAAAGCACAGCCAACGATCAGTGCATCTGACATGGATAAAGTAAACGTAGCAGAGAGCGATGATGCGATCACTGTTACCGGAAAGACATCCAAAACAAACGGCAAAGCATTTGAAGTTGTGATCGACAAAGCACAGGGTTATATCACCAGCTATAAAGTAGACGGCAAGACCCTGCTGGAGAACGGACCGGTTCCGAACTACTACCGTGCACCGGTCAGCAACGACCCATCCTTCTCCACAGCGATGAAGAATGCAGCAGAGAACTTCACGCTGGATGAGAACGGCATCACTGTAGATAAGAAAGACAAAGTAGTCAACATTCATGTATCAGGAAGCATTCCTGAAGTAAATACACCGAACAGCATTGATTACATGATCTATGGCAATGGTGAGATCGTAGTAACCAATACGGTTACACCGAGTGCTTCTGCAGGAAATATTGCAAGAATCGGTATGAAGATGACAGTTGCAAAAGATTACGAGAAGCTGACATACTACGGAAATGGTCCGCAGGCAAACTATGTTGACCGCAACACCGGTGCAAAACTTGGTATATACAACAGCACCGTAACCGAACAGTTTGAAAAAAAATATGTAAAACCTCAGGAAAACGGAAACCACACAGGTGTAAGATGGACAGCATTGACAGCAGAAGACGGAACAGGTATCCTGGTATCTTCTGACAGCGAAATGGAATCCGGAGCACTGCACTACAAAGCAGAAGATCTGGCATCTTACCGTCATCCATATCAGGTACCTGTACAGGAAAATACAATCCTGACAGTAGATCTGATGCAGCGCGGACTTGGAAATGCAAGCTGTGGTCCGGCTCCGCTGAGCAAATACATTATTTCCGCAGGAAAGACTTATACACAGACATTCAGCATCCTTCCTCTGACAAAACAGACATCAGATGAAGAAAAGATGGCAAAGAGCAACGAAGATGTGAAATCCGGTATGCCGCTGACAGGAATCAAAGTAAACGGCAAAGAACTGGATAACTTCAGCGACGGACAGAGCGAATACACTTACACACTTCTGAGAGGAAGCTACGAAGAAGGAAAGGTCCCTCAGGTAGAAGCAATCGAAAAATCAGATGATGTCATTGTAACTGTTACACAGGCAACAGCAGTTCCTGGCACAGCGACCATCAAAGCCGTTTCTCCGTTTGGTGTAGAAAAGACTTATACGATCAACTTCAAAGTTCAGGATGAACTGTATGTATCCGATATGGACTGGACGGTTGACCAGGGCGGATACTTCGAAAACACAAGAGATGCCTGCGGATGCGGAAATCCGATGGCAGTCTATGTAGAAGGCACAAAACAGAGCTTTGACAAAGGTGTGGCTATGCATGCACCGGCAGAACTGGGCGTTAACCTGGAAGGCAAGGGCGTAAGCAGATTTATCGCACGCATCGGTATCAGTGCAGACCAGACACTTGGAAACAAAGCAGATGTAAACTATGTAATCAAAGGTGATGGCAAAGAGCTGTACCGCAAAGACCATGTGATCTCCAACGGACAGTCCTACCTCGTAGATATCGATGTATCCAAAGTAAAAGATCTGCGTCTGATCGTAGAAGAAGGCGATGCAGATTACAACGACCACGCACTGTGGGCAGATGCAAAATTCACGTTCCAGAGTGAAACTCCAGATCCGAAGCCGATCAAAGTAGCAAGCATCAGCGTAATAGCTGATAAGACAGAGCTGACCGTCGGTGATACGATGCAGGCAGCTGCAGCTGTATTACCGGAAAATGCAGACAACAAAGAAGTTACATGGACAAGCTCAAATGAAAGTGCAGTAACAGTAAATGAAAGTGGTCTGATCAAAGCAATTGGTGTTGGAAGTGCAGATATCATTGCAACTGCAAAAGACGGAAGCGGTGTAACAGGCAAAGTTACCATCACGGTAAAATCAAAAGATATTGATCCGATACCGACTCCGACCCCTGCACCGGCAGAAAAAGTCGAAGAGCTGAACAAGGCAGTCAAAGAAGCAGAATCATTCAAAGAAGCAGATTACACAGCTGAGAGTGCAGGCAAACTGAAAGCAGCACTGGCAGAAGCTAAGAAAGTTCTGGAGAATAAGGATGCTACTGAGGCAGAAGTAAACGCAGCACTGAAAGCAGTCAGCGATGCAAAAGCAGCTCTTGTCAAGAAAGATGATAACAATAACAACAACGGAAACAATAATCCGGCACCACAGGTTCCGGCAGTTGGAACAACCACTACAGTAAAAGGCGTTACTTACAAAGTAACGAAAGCTGATGCAGTAAACGGAACGGTTTCTGCAGTGAAACTGAAAGCAACGAAGAAAACAAAAGTTACGATCCAGGATACAGTAAAAGTTGGAAATTACAGCTTCAAAGTAACCACGATCGGTAAGAATGCTTTCAAGAACAACAAGAAACTGAAGAGTATCGTGATTGGAAACAACGTCAAGAGCATTGGCTCCAATGCATTCAGTAAAGCGAGCAAGCTGTCAAGCGTAACTTTCAAGGGAACAAAGATCGTGAAAGTTGGCAGGAATGCATTCAAGGGTACTTCTTCTAAGATGAAAGTTACAGTTCCTAAGAAGATGAAATCCAAAACGCTGAGAGCACTGAAAAAGAACCTTCAGAAAGCAAAAATCAGCAAAAAGGCAACTTATAATAAAGTAGCGAAAGTAAAGTAAATAAAAGAATCTCTTGAATAACAGAAGTTCAAGTTGTAACGAGAATCGTCGCATGCTACAATAGGCATGCGGCGATTTTGTTGGGTAAATGTCAGCAAAGCTGAACAGAATCGCGTGCCAAGTCTTACGTGTCAAGCGGATATTCGCAATTGAAGCAGGGGACTTCCTTGATTTGGTTCAATCATAATAACGAAAGAAGGTAACAAAAGTGGAGACACTGAAAAAGTTTGTGAAATATTATGCACCTTACAAAGGTGTGTTTTTTCTGGATTTGCTGTGTGCAGCGATTATCAGTTTTGTGGATCTGGCATTTCCGCAGATCCTTCGCAGTCTGACAAAAACACTGTTTTTAAAAGATGCAGCTGTGATCTTACAGGCACTGCTTCCTATCGGGGCAGGATTGCTGCTTATGTATGCAATACAGGCGTTGTGCAAGTATTATGTGACGTGTCAGGGGCATATGATGGGAGCAAGGATGGAGCGGGATATGCGCCAGGAATTGTTTGAGTATTATGAAAAACTGTCGTTCTCTTATTATAATCAGCATAATTCCGGTCAGATGATGAGCAAACTCGTATCAGATCTGTTTGACATTTCTGAGCTGGCACATCACGGACCGGAAAATCTGTTCATTTCACTGATTAAGATTGTCGGAGCCTTTATCTTCTTATTTTTTATCAACTGGAGACTGGCAGTGCCGCTTCTGTTTCTGGTTGTGCTGATGCTGATCTTTTCCCTGCGTCAGAATCGCCGTATGCAGGCAACGTTCATGGATAACCGACGCAAGATCGGAGATATCAATGCGAGGCTTCAGGATACCCTTTCCGGGATCCGTGTCGTACAGTCTTTTGCAAATGAGGAGATTGAGTGGAAGAAATTTCAGAAGAGCAACGAAGGATTTCTGGTATCCAAAGATGCGAACTATCGTTGTATGGGAAGTTTTATGAGCAGCAACCTGTTTTTCCAGGGACTGATGTATCTGGTGACCCTAGTCTTTGGCGGATGGCTGATCGCACACGGAAAAATGGAAGCAGCAGATCTTGCCATGTATGCTCTGTACATCGGAATCTTCATCAGCCCGATCCAGATCCTGGTTGAACTGACAGAAATGATGCAGAAAGGCCTGTCCGGATTTCGCAGATTTCTCGATGTGATCGAGACAGAACCGGATATTCAGGATGCCGAAGATGCAAAACCACTGACCAATGTATGTGGTGATGTATCTTATGAAAATGTTTCCTTTCATTATCAGGATGATGAGACACCGGTACTGTCTCATGTCAGCTTTCGGATTCCGGCA
>OGDE01001550.1_pt1 | contig 14000 bp, 12 predicted proteins | sample 1570321 | NCBI WGS metagenome assembly OGDE01 (sample SAMEA2581976, study PRJEB24529) | metagenome | biome: Human gut stool | place: China | collected 2011 | reverse complement strand
GCATCTGCTTCATTGACTGCCTGCGGCGGCAGCTCGGCTTCCTCTGTTGCCAGCTCGAGATAAATGATGCACAGAACGCATTTTTGTTTGAGATAGAGGTTCTCAGAAAAAACTATGATATAACTGATCCTGAACAAAAAACAAAGTTCGACCACGAGATGGCAAGAAAACTTCTCGTGTTTGAAGATAAGGTTCAGAGAGACAATTATATCGAGACATTATCAGCAAAATATTCAATAAAAAAAGAAGATTTGCGGGGGCTTGTCATAAAAAATGCGAATATGGCTTCAAGCAGGACAAAGAAAACATTTAGTCAGAGTGATGGATATCAGAAAAACGGCAGGAAACCTAAGGAAAAAGGAATAGAATATTCATATAAATTACTGCTTTCATGGCTTGTAGACAGCCCTGAGCTTTTTGGGAAAGTAAGCGATATCGTTGGCAGAGAAGATTTTGAGGAAGAACCGTATAAAAAGGCGGCAGAACTTTTATATGAACAGTTTGAAAAGGGTGAGGTTATTCCGGCAAGGATAGTAAATCATTTTGAGGAAGCAGACGAGCAGAAAGAGATAGCGGATATTTTTCAGACAACATTTAAGGTCAATATGAACAGCGATGAGAAAGAGAGAGCACTCAATGAGCTGGTGTTTAAGATAAAAGAATACAGTATTGATAAAAAATTAAAAAATCTGACAGATATAACAAAACTTCAGTCGCTAATGATTGAAAAAAATAAAATTCAGAACAGAGATAAAATGCATATTTCTCTAAAAGATGGTTAGAGTATAAACGAAGTCATTTATACGGTAGATGATGAAGTTTGTTACATAAAAGAAAGGATGGAACAATATGGCAACAGAGAAGAAACCGGCTAGAAGCACAGGGAAAAAATCTGCAGCTAAGAAAGCAGAAGAAAAGAATATCGAAGAAGAAAAGAAAAAATTTCAACAGAAGCTTATTGCTTTGAAAGAGCTTGCAAAGAGCAAGAAAAATGTGCTGGAGCTTGGAGAAATCAACAATTTTCTGGCTGATGTTCAGCTTGATGAAGAAAAGACGGAAAAGGTTATCGATCTGCTTGAGGCAAGCGGTGTTGATGTACTGAGAATTTCAGATGACAAGGACGATGCCGATGATGATGCACTTATCCTTGAACTTGAGGAGAGCGGCGAAGTGCCTGACGAGGACGAGATTGAAAATATCGACCTCTCAGTGCCTGACGGAGTAAGTATTGACGATCCTGTTCGTATGTATCTTAAAGAGATAGGAAAAGTTCCGCTTCTTTCTGCTGATGAGGAAGTAGAGCTTGCAAAGCGTATGGAAAATGGTGACATAGAGGCAAAGAAAAAACTTGCAGAAGCAAACTTAAGACTTGTAGTAAGTATCGCAAAGCGTTATGTCGGCAGAGGAATGTTGTTCCTTGACCTTATTCAGGAGGGTAACTTAGGTCTTATAAAGGCAGTTGAAAAATTTGATTATAAAAAAGGATATAAGTTCAGCACATAGGCTACATGGTGGATGCGCCAGGCCATAACAAGAGCCATTGCAGACCAGGCGAGAACAATCCGTATTCCGGTTCACATGGTTGAGACGATAAACAAATATGTGAGAGTGCAAAGACAGCTTCTTCAGGAACTCGGCAGAGAGCCACAGCCTGAGGAGATAGCGAAACATATGAATATGCCTGTTGACAGGGTAAGGGAAATTCAGAAAATATCGCTTGAACCGGTTTCACTTGAAACTCCTATCGGTGAGGAGGAGGACAGCCATCTTGGTGACTTTATCCAGGATGACAATGTACCTGTACCGGCAGAAGCTGCAGCGTTTACACTACTTAGAGAACAGCTTGATGAGGTGCTTGGAACTCTTACGGAGAGAGAACAGAAAGTTCTTAAACTTCGTTTTGGTCTTGAGGACGGCAGAGCGAGAACACTTGAGGAAGTAGGAAAAGAGTTCAAGGTAACAAGAGAGCGTATCCGTCAGATTGAAGCAAAAGCACTTAGAAAATTAAGACATCCTAGCCGCAGCCGTAAATTAAAGGATTATCTTGAGTAAGACAAAACTTTCTAAAAGGCTTGAAACGGTCGCATCATGTGTAAGCACAGGAGGAACTGTTGCGGATATAGGATGTGACCACGGTTTTACTTCTATTTATCTTATTGAAAATAAAATGGCAAGATGCGGGATTGCCATGGATATAAATAAAGGTCCGTTAGAAAAGGCAAAAAGCCATATAAGACAAGCGGGACTTACGGATAAGATAGAGACGAGACTTTCAAACGGTCTTGATAAACTTGAAAGCGGCGAAGCTGATACCATACTTATAAGCGGCATGGGAGGTGCTTTAATAAGAGATATTCTTATGAAAGAGAAAGATAAGACGATTAGTGCAGGTGAACTTGTTTTATCACCGCAGTCAGAAATATATCTTGTCAGAAGATGTCTTCATGAACTCGGTTTTTTCATAGATATGGAAAAGATGGTTTTTGACATGGGAAAATACTATGTTGTAATAAGGGCCGTAAGAAAAGACATGATGGAATGTTTAGGACAGCATAATAAAGAAGTTGCGGAAATAAATCATTCCGGAAGTATAATAAATATTGATGAGACATACGATGAAGCTGATTATGTATATGGGAAATACCTGATAGCTGCAAAGAATGATGTCTTTGCTGAATTTCTGGCTAAGGAAAAAGAACGCATGGAAAAAGTGATGGCTTCACTAAAAAAAAGCGGTATGTCCGATGAAGAAATAAGTAAACAAAAGATAATTGCTGAATATGATTTATTGTTAAAGACAATATGCAGGATGCAGTAAATAAAATTTTGTGAGCGGAAAGGGATAGTGTGGATATGGTTAAAGTGACAGTTTCCGGCGTAACAAAGGAATATGAGACCGGGATTACATATGGAGAAGTTTCAAAAGATTTTAAAGATAATTGCAAATATGACATAATTTTGGCAAAACAGGGTGCAAAGCTTATCGAGTTAAATAAAAAGATAAAAACTGATTGTGAGATAGAATTTTTAGATATTTCGGACCCAAACGGTCACAAAACATATGTCAGAGGCGTAAATCTGCTGTTGCTGGATGCTTTTTACGAAGTGTGTAAGGATATGCCGCTCAAAAATGTATTTATAAAATATATGATAGGTGACAGTTGCTACTGTGAAGCAGAGGGCATTGAAATAACGGATGAAATTTTAAAAAAAGTCGAGGAAAAGATGCACGAGCTTGTTAAAAAGGATATACCTTTTGAAAAGCGTGTAGTAAGCACTCAGGAAGCATCGGATATTTTTGAAAAACACAAGATGTATGATAAAAAGAAACTGTTTGAGTATAGGAGAGTGTCAACGGCAAATATCTATTCACTTGACGGTTTTGAGGATTACTATTACGGCTATATGCCATCAGGCAGCGGATTACTTAAATATTTCACGATAGAAAAGTATGATAATGGTTTTATGGTGAATATGCCAAACCAGAAAACTCCTACGGAAGTGAAAAATCATGTTCCGAGTCCGAAGCTGTTTAAGACACTTCAGGAAGCCGGAAACTGGGGGAAAGTGGTTAATGTAAGAACTGTAGGAGCGTTAAATGAAATTGTTGCAAATGGAGGGGCATCAAACCTTATTCTTGTGCAGGAGGCATTACAGGAAAAGAAAATCGCACAGATAGCGGAAAAGATAGCCGGGGATGCGAGTAAAAAGTTTGTGATGATAGCCGGACCGTCATCATCAGGAAAAACATCATTTTCGCACAGATTATCCATTCAGCTTAGGACATTTGGCATAACACCGCATCCTATCTCGCTCGACAATTATTTCAAAAATAGGGAAGATACGCCGATAGATGAAAACGGAAACTATGATTTTGAGTGTCTTGAAGCTATAGATGTGGAGCAGTTCAACAAGGATATGACTGCACTTTTAGCCGGAGAGACCGTTCAGATGCCGGTGTTTAACTTTCTTACGGGACATAGGGAATACAAAGGTGATTTTCTAAAACTTGGAAAGGATGATATACTTGTGCTTGAGGGTATTCACGGCTTAAATGACAAACTTTCATATTCACTCCCGAAAGAAAGTAAGTTTAAGATATATATAAGTGCACTTACCCAGTTAAATATTGATGAGCACAATAGAATATCGACAACTGACGGCAGACTTATAAGACGAATGGTAAGAGATGCGAGAACGAGAGGTTCATCGGCAGCAAAAACCATCTCAATGTGGCCGTCGGTAAGGAGGGGGGAGGACAAATATATATTCCCGTTCCAGGAGGAAGCAGATGTGATGTTCAATTCGGCACTCATATATGAGCTTGCGGTATTAAAACCATATGCCGAAGCGATACTCTTTGGAATACCAAAGGATGCACCGGAGTATATAGAAGCAAAAAGGCTGCTTAAATTCCTTGATTATTTCCTTACGATAAGCAGTGAGGGAATACCTAAAAATTCGCTTATGCGTGAGTTTGTGGGTGGAAGTGTTTTTAATGTTTAGATAAATGACAGAAAGGAAACGACATAATATGGCAAAGATAATTGATGGTAAGAAGATTTCACAGGAGATTAAGGATGAACTCAAGGAGAGAGTGGCTGCTCTTAAGGAAAAGGGTGTTGAGGTTACTCTTGCGGTTATTCAGGTTGGTAATAACCCGGCTTCAACTGTTTATGTTGGCAATAAGAAAAAGGCTTGTGCTTATGTTGGCATAAGATCACTTGCGTATGAACTTCCGGAGGAGACTACGGAAGCAGAGCTTCTTGAACTTGTAGAGAAGTTAAATAAAGATGACTCAGTTAATGGAATTTTGGTTCAGCTTCCACTTCCTAATCATATTGATGAGGATAAGGTTATTAAGACTATCGCACCTGAAAAAGATGTTGACGGTTTCCATCCTGAGAGTGTCGGAAGACTTAGCATAGGACAGAAAGGTTTTGTTTCATGTACACCGGCAGGTATCATTCAGCTTTTGAAGCGTTCTGATATAGAGATTGACGGTAAAGAGTGCGTTATCATAGGAAGAAGCAATATCGTAGGGAAACCTATGTCTATGCTTTTGCTTAGGGAAAACGGAACTGTTACCATCTGCCATTCACATACAAAGGATTTAAAAGAAGTTACAAAACGTGCGGATATACTTATCGTTGCGATAGGTAAGACAAAATTTGTAACTGCCGATTATATCAAAGAGGGGGCTGTTGTTATTGATGTCGGAATGGACAGAGATGAGAACGGGAAACTCTGTGGAGATGTTGATTATGCAGATGTAGAGCCAAAGGCCGGTGCGATAACACCTGTTCCGGGCGGAGTAGGTCCTATGACTATCGCAATGCTTATGCATAACTGTGTAAGCTCAGTTGAAGAATAATTATAGAAAAGAGGAATACAGTGAATATATTTTTTGTATCATTGGGATGTGATAAGAACCTTGTGGATAGTGAGATGATGATTACATCTCTTAGAAAAAACGGTTTTGTCCTTACGGATGATATTGAGGATGCGGATGTTATTGTTGTAAATACCTGTTGTTTTATAGGTGATGCAAAAGAGGAGAGCATCAACACGCTTATCGAGATGGGTGGTTACAAGGAGGGAAGATGCAAACTTCTGGTTGCAGCGGGCTGCCTTGCACAGAGGTACCACAATGAGATTAAGGAGGATATTCCTGAAGTTGATCTTATTGTCGGAACGATGGGATATGAGGATTTATCAGAAAAGATAAATGAAGCTTTAGGCGGCAAAGGAGTTTTAGAGTCTTTAAAGGACATTGATTATCTTCCGACACCGCTTACCGACAGAGACAGTATGTCAGGCGGTTACTATGCGTACTTAAAGATTGCTGAGGGATGTGACAAGTGCTGTACCTACTGCGTTATTCCAAAAGTCAGAGGTCATTACAGAAGTGTTCCAATGGATAATCTTATCGCACAGGCAAAACATCTTGTTGCAAACGGAGCAAAGGAACTTATCCTTGTCGCACAGGAGACTACCCTTTACGGTAAGGATATTTATGGCGAAAAGAGTCTGCCAAAGCTTTTAGAGGAACTTTCTAAGATTGATGAGCTTAAATGGATAAGGATATTATATTGTTATCCTGAGGAGATTACGGATGAGCTTATATCTGCGATAAAAAATCTTCCGAAAGTCTGCCATTATCTTGATATGCCTATCCAGCACGGTTCAGATGATGTGCTTAGGAGAATGGGAAGATTGACGAACAGGGAGCAGATAGAAAAAACTGTTGCAAAACTCAGAGAGGAAATCCCTGACATTGCACTTAGGACAACTCTTATAACGGGATTTCCGGGGGAAACGGAAGATGATTTTGAGCAGGTAAAACAGTTTGTAAAGAAAATGGAGTTTGACAGGCTCGGCGTATTTACTTATTCAAGAGAAGAAGACACACCTGCGGCTGAGATGGACGGTCAGATAGACGAGGAAGTCAAAGAAGCAAGGCGTGACGAGATAATGCAGATACAGCAGGATATTGCTTTTGACAAGAGTAATTCAAGAGTGGGAGAAATATACGAGGTAATGATAGAGGGAAGACTTCCAGACGAAGGAGTATATATTGCGAGAACATATATGGATGCTCCGGATGTTGACGGATATGTTTTCATTCAGTCAGATTACAATCTTGATTCAGGCGATTTTGTTAAGGTCGAGGTAACAAGATCAGATGAGTATGACCTTATAGCCGAAATAATAGAATGAGAGGATCACAGTATGAATCTACCAAATAAAATAACAATGTTGAGAGTTATAATGATACCGTTCTTTGCATTTTTTATGCTTACGGATGTTGTCGGAAATTCTAAGTATATTGCCGTTGCAATCTTTATCATAGCATCACTTACGGATACGCTTGACGGATTTATCGCAAGGAAATACAATCTTGTGTCAAACTTCGGAAAGTTTATGGACCCGCTTGCAGATAAACTGCTTGTCAGCACGGCACTCATATGTTTTGTATCTATACCTGATAATCCTATGCCGGTATGGGGAGTTATTGTTATCATAAGCAGAGAGTTTATCATAAGTGGTTTCAGACTTGTTGCCGCAAATGAGGGCATTGTGCTCGCTGCAAGCTGGTGGGGCAAGATTAAGACCACTGTCCAGATGGTGATGTCAGTGCTCCTTATTGTGAATTTTGACGGTGAAGTGATAGATATTATCGAAAATATATTTATCTATGCGGCTATCGCTCTGACGGTAATATCACTTGTGGATTATCTCATTAAGAACTGGAAAGTTCTTGACGACGGAAAAATGTGATACAGAAAGGCTGACAAAAGATGGATAAAGTAATAGTTGTCGGAGGAGGAGCAGCAGGAATTATGGCTGCTATATCTGCCGCAGAGTCGGGAGATAGTGTGCTTCTGATCGAAAAGAACGAAAAACTTGGAAAAAAAATTTATATCACCGGCAAGGGAAGATGTAATATAACAAATGACAGCGATGTTGAAAATCTGCTGAAAAATGTAAGGTCAAATCCAAAGTTTTTATACAGTGCTTTTTATACATTTGACAGTTACCGCATGATGGACTTTTTAGAAAGCGAAGGACTTAAGATAAAGACTGAACGCGGAAACAGGGTTTTTCCTGAGTCTGATAAGTCATCTGATGTGATAAGGACACTGAAAAAAGCACTTGAAAAAAGAAAAGTAAAGATACTTTTAAATACAAAGGTAAATAAAATAGATATTAAAGACGGTATATGCAAAGGTGTAGAAGTACAGTCGGGCGGCAGGAGTGAAAATTATACGGCTGATAAAGTTATAGTTGCGACAGGCGGCTGTTCTTACCAGTCAACAGGCTCGACCGGGGACGGCTATAAATTTGCAAAAGATGCAGATATAAAGGTGACAAAATGTTATCCATCGCTTGTGCCATTTAATATCGACTCTGATATACCAAAGAGATTGCAGGGGCTTTCACTTAGAAATGTGAAAATGACGCTTACCGATAAAGGCAGGACTGTATATGAGGAACTTGGAGAGATGCTGTTTACGCATTTTGGCGTGAGTGGACCGCTTGTACTTAGTGCTAGTACACTTGTTGCAGGTAAGGATATGTCTGAGGTAAAGATAAGTATAGACTTAAAACCTGCTTTGTCAAATGAACAGCTTGATGAGAGGATACTCAGAGATTTTTCTGAAAATAAAAACAGTTATTTTAAGAACAGTCTGTCAAGGCTTCTGCCATCAAAACTGATTCCGGTTATAGTGGAACTTTCAGGTATTGATGAGCAGAAACAGGTAAATAACATAACAAAAGAAGAAAGACATAAGTTTGTCAGTCTTTTAAAGGGAGTGACATTTAAGATAGACAGTCTGCGTGGATTTAATGAAGCTATAATAACAAAAGGCGGTGTGTCGGTTAAGGAGATAAATCCCGGGACTATGGAATCAAAGAAAGTTAAGGGGCTTTTCTTTGCCGGAGAGGTTCTTGATCTCGATGCGGTCACGGGAGGATACAATCTTCAGATAGCATGGTCAACAGGGTATCTTGCAGGAATGAACTGAAATTCTTCGTTCAGAAGATTTCGAGAGCACATAACAGGACAACGGAGGGAAATATGTATAATATAGCAATAGACGGACCGGCAGGAGCCGGAAAAAGTACGATAGCAAAAAAGGCGGCAAAAAAACTTGATTTTATCTATGTTGACACGGGAGCTATGTATAGGGCAATAGCACTTTATTTTATAAGAGCCGGTGTGAAAGCCGAGGATGAAAAGACAATAAGTGAAAAATGTGTGGATATTGATGTTTCGATAGATTATGTTGACGGTGCACAGCAGGTTATCTTAAACGGAGAAAATGTAAATGACTTTATCAGAACAGAACAGGTCAGCATGATGACTTCAAATATATCAAAGTATCCTGTTGTAAGAGAAAAACTCTTAAATCTCCAGAGACAGCTTGCTGCACAGAAAAATGTCATAATGGACGGCAGGGACATAGGAACATGTGTACTGCCTGATGCGAAGACAAAGATATTCCTTACGGCGAGTGCGAAAGAGAGAGCGAGAAGAAGATATAAAGAGCAGGTTGAAAGAGGAATAGAGTGTGACATCGACCAGATAGAGAAAGATATAATAGCAAGGGACGAGCAGGATATGAACAGGAAGACAGCACCTTTAAAGCAGGCTGAGGATGCCGTGCTTATCGACTCGTCTGATATGAGCATTGAGCAGGTGGTTGATGCGATAATTGAAACTTTTGAAGCTACAAAATAAAATCATCGGAGAATGTGCTTTCAGGTTATATTAAGAAAAGCCATTGTCACGGATAAAAGGGAGCGATATGAGAGAAGTTACAACTGCAAAGAGTGCAGGATTTTGTTTCGGAGTCAGGCGTGCCGTTGACATGGTATATGCTGAGGCTAAGAAAGATAACAGGGTATTTACACTCGGACCTATCATCCACAATGAGCAGGTAGTAAAAGATTTAGAAAAAAAAGGTGTAAAAGTCATAGATTCTGTTAATGATATAAGTGAAAAAGAAAATACAACTATAATAATACGTTCACACGGAGTGCCGCAGAATGTCATAAATGCACTTAAAGAAAAAAAAGTAAATATCGTTGATGCGACCTGTCCTTTTGTGTCAAAGATACACAAAATAGTAAAGCAGGCATCTGAGGATGGGAAAACGGTTGTGATTGTCGGAAGTGATAATCATCCTGAAGTAGAGGGGATAAAAGGCTGGTGCGTCAGTAAACCGATAGTTATAGAAAGTGCTTCGGAGGCTGAAAAACTAGACAATTTCGGCGGCAAAAAATTGTGTATTGTGTCACAAACGACATTTAATTACAAGAAATTCAAAGATATAGTTGATATTTTATCCAAAAAGAGTTATGATATAGATGTTATGAATACAATTTGCAACGCTACCGAAGAGCGTCAGACAGAAGCGGGTACTATTGCGAGGCAATCCGACGCGATGTTAGTAATAGGTGGAAAACATAGTTCAAACACCCAGAAACTTTATGAAATTTGTAGAAAAGAGTGTGAGAATACTTACTATATACAGACAGTTCATGACCTGGATTTAGAAGTATTACGATCTACTGGGCTCGTAGGTATTACAGCAGGGGCTTCCACCCCAAAGAAAATTATTGAGGAGGTTCAAGAACATGTCAGAGTTAAGTTTTGAACAGATGCTGGAAGATTCCGTAAAAACAATCAGAAATGGAGAGATCGTACAGGGTACCGTCATCGATGTTAAAGATGATGAGATCATCCTGAATATCGGCTATAAAGCAGACGGTATCATCACAAAGAACGAGTACACAAACGATTCAAGCGTTGTGCTTACAGACGTTGTTAAACCTGGCGATACCATGGAAGCAAAGGTTCTCAAAGTAAACGACGGAGAGGGACAGGTTACACTGACCTACAAACGTCTTGCAGCAGAGAAAGGCAACAAACGTCTTGAGGAGGCATTTGAGAACCAGGAGGTTCTGAAGGCTCCTGTAACACAGGTACTTGACGGTGGTCTTTGTGTCAATGTTGAGGAAGCAAGAGTATTCATTCCTGCAAGCCTCGTATCCGACACATATGAGAAAGACCTTTCCAAATACGCAGATCAGGAGATCGAGTTCGTTATCACAGAGTTCAACCCGAGAAGACGCCGCATCATCGGTAACCGTAAGCAGCTTCTTCTTGCTGAGAAAGCTGAGAAACAGAAAGAGCTTCTTGCTAAGATCAACGTTGGTGACAAAGTTGAGGGTGTTGTTAAGAATGTTACAGATTTCGGTGCATTCATCGATCTTGGTGGAGCAGACGGACTTCTTCACATCTCTGAGATGTCCTGGGGCAGAGTAGAGAACCCGAAGAAAGTCTTCAACGTAGGCGATAAAGTTACAGTTCTTATCAAAGATATCAACGGAGACAAGATCGCACTTTCCCTTAAATTCCCGGAGGAGAACCCATGGCTTACAGCTGCTGAGGACTTCGCAGTAGGAAACGTAGTAAAGGGCAAAGTTGCACGTATGACAGATTTCGGTGCATTTGTTGAGCTTGCACCTGGAGTAGATGCTCTTCTTCATGTATCTCAGATCTCCAGAGAGCACGTTGCGAAACCATCTGATGTACTTTCCATCGGTCAGGAGATCGAGGCTAAGGTTGTTGATTTCAATGGCGAAGACAGAAAGATCAGCCTCAGCATGAAAGCACTCGAGGATAATTCTGCAGAGCAGACAGAGGAGTAATTTCTCAGAAGCTGTACAGCAGTTGAATATTTTGAATTTCAGAGGCCGTCACATTTATTGTGACGGCCTTTTTTTGATTGGAATTGCGTAACAGAGATATTATTTAAGAACAGAAAGATAATATGGCAGGCAGTGTTTCAGATAGGTTTTCTGTTTTAAAGAATCATGAAGAAAAGCTTCTGTTACAGGAAACCAGGTGTAACAGTTGTCCCTTTTGGCAGGCCTTCGGAGCTTTTTATCCATGCAGGCACTTAATGTTTTGGGCATTGCAGTGTCTTCGGAAGGAATGTAATCATAATCCTTGTAATTGGAGTAATATTGCTTTAATCGTCCGTTTTGAGATTTTACGAGAAGACGAACACGATCTTTTTGTCCTGTTATGTAGAATTCTTCACTATGATTTGAAAATTCAACAGGCAGATCGTAATGCATTCTAATTGTAAAGGCCAATTGATCGTCTTGAATTTCACAATCCAGAGCTTCGTAATCTTCTTCAAAGAGAGCAAGATAAGACAGCATGGAAAATATTTTTCCAAGGCCAAGAAGATCTTCCTGATTGTGTCCCATAACGACTTCCCCTGCTTCCGGTTTCTTTCCGGAAGCGAATTGTTTGTAGAGGCGGATGCAGGCACCCCCATCACAGTAGTTCCGTTCAGTGATACCGAGAAATGATTCCATAGAAGGCTGATTCATCCGTGAAAGCTTTAGAAGTCCCTTGAGCGGCTTTAGTTCCCGGTAAAGGTCCAGAGAAGGCAGCTTTGCAAAAGGGGAAGGCAGTCCGTGAATCTGATATCGCGCATCCAGATAAGGCTGGTCAAAGCTGTCACCGTTATATTGGATCGTACATGAAAAATCCTGAAGGAATCCAGAAAATGTTTTCAGAAGTTCAGATTCTTCCTCTTCGTTTTCAATCATCCACTGGTACATCTGCCAGTTGTTTTCTTCGTAGGCTACAGCACCGATCAGATACAGAAAAGTGGAATTTCGTGATAGTCCTGTTGTTTCAATGTCATAGAAAACCGGTACAAAATGCTCTGAAAGCACATAGCTTTTAGTCAATTTTTTAACAGTCTCAAAGTCTGGAAACCCTTGTAAAATCGGCATTTTTTTAACAATCATGTTAATTTCCTCCTTTATGGATTGTATCTGATTATACACAAAAAAAATGTTTTTCTATAGTGCAATTTAAGGTGAAATGAGTTATAGTATATTAGTAGAGTTGATGAAAAAAACAGGAAATGGTACTGGATTTATGTGGGAATTGACAGTGAGAAAAAATGACTACTATCACTTCATAAATTGGTTTTTCATCTATCATTCTCTTGAGAGAATTGTGAGTATTTCTTACTGAAGTATATCACAGCATGGCATAGGGAATCAATCTTTCATACATAGCTGGACAGGGATGAGGGATTTCCTGGTTGCTGTTCATTCCATGAGCAGTAACACTTCCGGTTCATCTGAAAGAAGAGAAAAAAGAAAAATCAGAAACACGGGAATCAACTTTGAAAATAAGTGTATGCACAGCACGGAAACGCAATGTGCATGTACTTGCAAAGAATAAAGGAGGAGATGAGATCTATGGCATTTTTAACCTTCAGGGGTGGTATCCATCCTTATGACGGCAAAGATTTGTCAAAAAACTGTCCTGTTGAGAAGTATCTGCCGAAAGGAGATCTGGCAATTCTTGTTTCTCAGCACATCGGAGCTCCGGCCAAGCCCATCGTAAAAAAAGGTGATCATGTGCTTGCAGGACAGAAAATCGCAGAAGCAGGAGGATTTGTTTCCGCACCGATACACTCGTCTGTATCAGGAACCGTAAAGGGAATCGAGAAACGTCTGACCGCAGTAGGCGCCATGGGTGATGCGATCATCATTGAGAATGACGGTCTGTACGAATCTGTGGAATATGCACCTGCAAAGCTTTCGGATCTTTCCAAGGAGGATATCCTGAAAAGGATTCAGGAAGGCGGAGTTGTTGGTCAGGGTGGTGCAGGTTTCCCGACACATGTAAAGCTTTCACCAAAGGAACCTGACAAGATCGATCATATCCTGGTCAACGGTGCGGAATGTGAGCCTTATATCACCAGTGACTACCGAAGGATGATGGAAGAACCGGAAAGCATTGTTGGTGGTCTGGAAGTAATCCTGAAAGCTTTCCCGAAGGCAGTGGGATGTATCTGTATCGAGGACAACAAACCGGACTGTATTGCCAAGATTAAAGAAGCCATTAAAGGCAAAGAACGTATGGAAGTAAAAGAACTCAAGACCAAATATCCGCAGGGTGGTGAGCGTACTCTGATCTATGCGGTTACAGGCAGAGAGATCAATTCCACCATGCTTCCGGCAGATGTAGGATGTGTTGTTGATAACGTAGAAACCGTTACCTCTGTTTATAAAGCAGTAATCCTTGGCCAGCCGGTCATCAGCCGTAATTTAACAGTTACAGGAGACGGTATCCGCACACCGAAAAACTTTTCCGTTCTTACAGGAACAGATCTGTCAGAACTGGTAGACGCTGCAGGTGGCCTGAAAGAAAAGATCGCAAAAGCAATTTCCGGCGGACCAATGATGGGATTTGCGCTGTATGATCTTCATATTCCATGTACGAAGACAACTTCTTCCCTGCTTTTCCTGGAGCGTGACGCAGTTTCCGAGGCGAAGCAGATCCAGACTGCATGTATCAATTGCGGACGTTGTGTAAGCGTCTGTCCGGGCCATGTGGTTCCGGCCCGCCTTGCAACTCTTGCAGAACACGGTGATACTGCAAGGAGCTT